>Ga0228617_1000011_pt1 | contig 95479 bp, 90 predicted proteins | sample 18DmetaG_FD_190061 | JGI IMG/M metagenome (GOLD analysis project Ga0228617, IMG submission 190061) | Seawater microbial communities from Monterey Bay, California, United States - 18D | ecosystem: Environmental > Aquatic > Marine > Coastal | place: USA: California | collected 2016-10-20
TAAAATTATACTCACAGAATCTGATTTCTGATTTTCAGTCCACTTATCTTGTGATAAATCCATTATTTAATTTTAATCTAAAAATACAATAGCGTCAATCAATAAACAAATCAAAAAAAAAAAAAATTAAAAGAATATTAATTGTATGTTTGTACCTACAACATTCGTGGTAAAAAATGTCCGAAAATTCAAAAAACTTAGTGATTGCACTTATTAAGTACAATTGCAAAGTAAATGAGTCTGTATCTAAAGCATTGAAACCTTTTGGTGTTTCATTTCAACAATTTAATGTCTTGAGAATATTAAGAGGACAAAAAGGAGTTGCTGCTAATCTCTCAACTGTTCATAAAAGAATGGTTAATCGAACGAGTAATACTACTAGGATTATAGATAAGTTATCTGATAAAAATTTAGTAAAAAGAAATATTTGCAAAGAGAATAGGAGAAAAATAGAATTATTTATCACCAATGAAGGTCTTAAACTACTTTCTGTGATAGATACTATTGTTGAAAAAACAGAAGATAAAGCAACCCAAAAACTTAACGAAAAAGAAAAGGAAAAACTTATTGCCTTGCTTAAACAAGTAAATGACTAAAAATGAAAAACATAAACATCTTATTTATTTTAATTATGTCCTTCACAACAATTCTTCAGGGGCAAGAAAAAATAATTAATTTAAATTTAAGTGAAATAAAATGGGTTGGTAAAGAAATTACCACAAAGACTCATTATGGATCACTTAAATTTAAAAAAGGAAATATCTCAATAGTTAATGATTTGATAACTGCTGGAGAATTTATTGTAGATATGAATAGTCTTAAAAATGAAGACTTGAGTGGTGGATCTAAAGAATATCTTGAAAAACACTTACGTTCAGATGATTTTTTTGGGGTAGAACAACATCCTACTGCTACTTTAAAAATAACATCCGTTAAAAAAGTTGAAGGGGAAAAACATTTAGTTGTGGGAGACCTTAAAATAAAAGGAATCAATAGTCAAGTAATTTTTGATATCGTTCTCAACGCAAAAGGCGCAACAGCTGAACTTACTTTTGATAGATCTAAATACGGTGTAAAATTCAGATCCTCAAGTTTTTTTGATGAGTTAGGCGACAAGTTAATTTATGATGACATTGAACTTAAAGTAGACTTATTTTTTTAATATGCTTTGTTAAAATCTGATCTTCTTTAATTTCAATTACTATCATAAATATGTTTCAAAACTAATAACGGAGTTATAAATTTTATATTATATTTGAAGCAATGATTTTAACAACATTAAATAACACTTGGTGGTGCTCGATTCAAAAATGATTCGCGTGAAAACAACTGTATAAAATATAACTAGGCTTGTCATCACGACAAGCCTTTTTTAATTTATATCAAAAATGAAAACATTTGCCCTTAAAACAGAGCACAAAAAAATACTTGCTGACACTATTACCCCGGTCAGTGTGTATTTAAAATTAAGGGATGTGTTTCCACATTCTTTACTTCTAGAAAGCAGTGATTACCATGCAAATAATAATGACTTTTCATACATCTGTTGTAACCCAATAGCTTCTATTGAACTTAAAAATAATATACTAACTACCCATTTTCCTGATAAGAGTTTAGAAGTAGAAAAAGTCAATAGCATGCTTGATATACCTGAGCGAATACATAAATTTTCACAGCAGTTTGAGAGTGAACGTTTCCCCTTTAAATTTATTAGTAATGGAATATTTGGTTATGTAGCTCACGATGCTGTTGATCGTTTCGAAAATATTGAGCTCAATAAAACTAAACCAGGGCAAGATATTCCCGATATATATTATGCTGTTTATCAAAATATTATCGCGATTAGTCTTTTTAATCACGAAGCTCACTTATTTTCACACATCTATGGCGGTGATCATAATCTTACAGAGATAGAGGTTTTACTCCAAGCCAAAAACAACAGCCATTTTAACTTTGAAAAAGTAGGAGAAAAATCGTCTAATCTTAGTGATGAACAATTTATTAATTTTGTAAAAAAAGGAAAAGAACATTGTTTCAGAGGGGATGTGTTTCAGCTTGTACTTTCCAGGTGCTTTTCGCAAGGTTTTAAAGGTGACGAATTTAATGTTTATCGAACCCTAAGGTCTATCAACCCTTCCCCTTATTTATTTTTCTTTGACTATGGTTATTTTAAAATTTTTGGGAGTTCACCAGAAGCTCAACTAATTGTTCAAAGTGGTAAGGCGGAAATTCACCCTATTGCAGGAACCTTTCGCCGAACAGGTGATGATGAGAAAGATGCTGTAGCTGCTGGACTATTAGCAAAAGATCCTAAAGAAAATAGCGAGCATGTTATGCTTGTGGATTTAGCTAGAAACGACTTAAGTCGAAATGGATCACAAGTTGTTGTGGAAAAAAATCGAGAAATTCAATTCTATTCTCATGTGATTCACTTAGTCTCAAAGGTAAGTTGCACTATGAAAAAAGCAACTAAAACATTCCGCGTTGTGGCAGACACTTTCCCAGCAGGTACTCTAAGTGGTGCTCCAAAGCACAGGGCATTACAATTGATTGATCAATATGAAACCACAAAACGAAATGTTTATGGAGGTGCAATTGGTTACATGGATTTTCATGGGAATTTTAATCATGCAATAATTATTCGTTCATTCTTAAGTAAAAATCATGAATTACATTATCAGGCAGGAGCTGGAATTGTTGCTGATTCAGTTCCAGAGAATGAATTACAAGAAGTCTATAATAAATTAGGAGCTTTGGATAAAGCCTTAACATTAGCAGAAGACGTTTGACTATGAAAAAAGTATTTGTCATCGATAATTATGATTCTTTTACATATAACCTAGTTCATTATCTAGAAGAAATGAACTGTGAGGCAACCGTAAAACGAAATGATAAATTCGAACTTGGCGAGTTAGAAAATTATCCGCTATTACTCCTCTCCCCTGGACCTGGTATTCCTGACGAATCTGGTTTATTAAAAGCAGCAATTAAACGTTATGCTCCTACTAAGAAAATTTTAGGTATCTGTTTAGGTCAACAAGCCATTGGAGAAGTTTTTGGTGGTAGGCTAATTAATCTAGATAAAGTTTATCATGGTGTTGCAACTCCTGTAAAGGTTATTAAAGAAGATGTATTATTTACAGATCTCCCTGATACCTTCGATATTGCCCGCTATCATTCTTGGGTAGTTGAAACACCATTACCTAAAGAGCTTATTGCCACCTCAATAGATCAAAAAGGACGGTTAATGTCTTTACGTCATAAAACATTTGATGTTCGTGGGGTTCAATTTCATCCTGAGTCAATTCTCACACCTCATGGGAAAAAAATATTAAGTAATTGGATTAATAGTTGAGCATGAAAGCCATATTAAATAGACTTATAAATCATCGAAAACTGAGCAAGGAAGAATCTCGACAAATGATTATAAATATAGCTGATGGGCAGTATAATTCCTCCCAAATTGCTTCATTCCTTACCGTTTATATGATGCGAAGTATTAGCCTAGACGAACTCGAAGGTTTTCGTTCTGCTTTATTAGAATTATGCATTTTAATTGATCTTGATGAATATGATACCATAGACTTATGTGGTACTGGCGGAGATGGGAAAGACACCTTTAATATTTCGACTCTTTCCTCTTTTGTAACTGCTGGTGCTGGGGTTAAAGTTACCAAACATGGAAATTATGGTGTTTCTTCAGGATGTGGTTCTAGTAATGTATTAGAAGCATTAGGGGTAAAATTTTCTAATGAAAAAAATTTTTTAAAACGGTGTCTTGACGAAGCAGGTATTTGTATTTTACATGCGCCCCTTTTTCATCCAGCAATGAAAAATATCGCACCTGTTAGACGTGAACTTGGAGTTAAAACTTTTTTTAATATGTTGGGCCCACTAGTTAATCCTGTCTTACCAAAAAATCAGTTAACAGGAGTGTTCAATCTTGAATTAGCAAGACTTTACAATTATCTATTTCAAAAAACAAACATCAACTTTACAATTCTTTATGGGTTAGATGGATATGATGAGATATCACTTACAGGTCCTACTAAAGTCTTTAGTAAAAATGGTGAAAGTGTATTGACATCTCAAGATTTTGGAGTAAAAACAATAGCTGCCAAAGAAATATCTGGGGGAGAAGATATAAATTCTTCAGCTAAAATATTTTTGGATGTAATACAAAATAAAGGTACAACTGCACAGCAGAATGTAGTCTGTGCCAATTCAGGAATAGCTATTGCAACAGCTTTAAGACTGTCACCCATTGAAGGGTTTGAAAAAGCTAAAGAATCAATACTTTCTGGAAAAGCATTCAATGCTCTAAAAAAACTTCAAAACCTTAGTGAAAAATGAGCATATTAGATCTAATCGTAGCTGATAAACGTATAGAGATTACCCAAAGGAAGAAGTTATTTCCAAGTAGTTATTGGGAGTCCTCTCCGCTTTTTGAACGACAGTCTAATTCATTGGTAAAAAGTCTTAGTGATAGTAATTCAGGTATAATTGCTGAACACAAACGTCGTTCTCCATCTAAACAAAACATAAATAGCTCACTTTCTGTAACAGATATTGCTGGCGGATATGAGAAAGCAGGCGCATGTGGAATGTCAGTCTTAACTGATGGTAAATATTTTGGGGGATCTTTAAATGATTTAAACCTTGCTCGTTCTGTTACTAGTTTTCCAGTCTTGCGCAAAGAATTTATTATTGACGAATACCAAATAATCGAAGCCAAGGCCCATGGAGCTGATGCTATTTTATTAATTGCAGGAATCTTAAATCGAGCTGAAATCTTTCAATTGTCAAATGCAGCAAAAGGATTTGGATTAGAAGTTTTATTAGAAGTACATAACCTAAAAGAATTAAAAAAATCTGTCATGCCCTCCCTAGACATAATAGGAGTGAATAATCGAAATCTTAAAACCTTTGAAGTTTCCTTAAATACAAGTAGGGTCTTAATTGAAGAGATTCCTGATGATTTTGTCAAAATATCTGAAAGTGGTATAAGTGAGGTTAATGCCATAAAAGATCTAAGAAGTCAAGGATATCAGGGCTTTCTAGTTGGAGAAAATTTTATGAAAACTGATAATCCAGGAGAAGCAGCCCATAAATTCATAAAACAAATAGAGTCATGAAGTTAAAAGTTTGTGGTATGAGAGAAAATGAAAATATTTTAGCTCTGAGCGATTTACGGCCAGACTATATAGGCTTTATTTTTTGGGCCTCCTCAACTCGCTACGTAAATATTCCAACGCCTAAACTTGATAAAAAAATCAAGAAAACTGGAGTATTTGTAGATGCTAATGTCGAATATGTTCAGGATATAATTGTTACACATCAATTACAAGCTGTGCAATTGCATGGAAAAGAAACACCAAGTTATTGTGAGCTCATTAAAGAATTTGGTGTAGAAGTGATAAAATCTTTTTCTATAAAAGATTATTTTGATTTTTCACTTCTTGTCCCTTATCAAGAAAATTGCGATTTCTTTTTGTTTGATACCAAAGGTCCATCTCCTGGTGGCAATGGTTATACTTTTAATTGGAGTATTTTAAAAGATTACTATTCACAGAAACCATTTTTTTTGAGTGGTGGAATAGGACTAGAAAACATACAACAGGTTAAAGAATTATTAAATTCAACTCTACCCCTTTACGGTATTGATGTAAATAGCAAATTTGAATCTGCACCTGGACTAAAAAAAATAGAGGCTTTAACAAAATTTAAAAATGAATTATATGAATTATAATGTAGATGAAAAAGGATATTACGGTGATTTTGGTGGCGCCTTTATACCTGAGATGTTATATCCCAATGTGGCAGAACTTCGGGAAAACTATTTAAAAATTTCATCAGAACCTGACTTTAAAAAAGAATTTGATAATTTATTAAAGGTCTATGTTGGGCGTCCAACTCCTTTATATTTTGCTAAACGTTTGTCTAAACGTTACAATACAAAAATATATTTAAAGCGTGAAGATCTTTGTCATACTGGTGCTCATAAAGTCAATAACACCATTGGTCAAATTTTGTTAGCTAAACGTCTAGGTAAAAATCGTGTAATTGCAGAAACTGGTGCAGGACAACATGGAGTTGCCACCGCTACAGTTTGTGCTCTTATGGGAATAGAATGTATTGTTTACATGGGCGAGTTAGATATTAAACGTCAGGCACCAAATGTAGCACGAATGAAAATGTTAGGAGCAGAAGTTCGCCCTGCAAAATCAGGTAGTAAAACTCTCAAAGATGCTACCAATGAAGCCATTCGCGATTGGATAAATAATCCAGTAGATACACATTATATTATAGGATCTGTAGTTGGACCTCACCCCTATCCCGATATGGTGGCTCGTTTTCAATCAGTTATTAGTGAAGAAACTAAATGGCAATTGAAAGAACAAGAAGGACGTGAATATCCCGATCATATTATAGCTTGTGTAGGTGGAGGAAGTAATGCTGCTGGACTATATTTTCACTATCTCAATGATGAACGTGTAAATATTATTTCAGTTGAGGCTGCAGGAAAGGGAATTCATTCTGGAAAAAGTGCTGCAACTTCAGCACTAGGTAAAGAAGGAATTATTCATGGAAGTAAAACTCTATTAATGCAAAGTCATGACGGACAAATAACCGAACCATATTCTATCTCAGCTGGCTTAGATTACCCAGGTATTGGACCAATGCATGCGCATCTGTACCGCTCTAAACGTGCAGAGTTTATATCTATTCCAGATCAAGAGGCAATGGATTGGGGGCTTACCCTTTCGCAAATGGAAGGTATAATTCCAGCTATTGAAACCGCGCATGCTTTTGCGGTACTTGATGTGCGAAAGTTTAGTCCCGAAGAAGTAATTGTTTTTAACTGTTCAGGCCGCGGTGATAAGGACTTGGATACCTATATTGATTATTTTAAATTATGATTAATAGAATAGATAAAAAATTTCAAGAAGACAAAAAACTCTTGTCTATCTATTTTTCTGCTGGACATCCTAGCTTAGAAGACACAGTACCTATTTTAAAGAAATTGCAAGCTGCCAAAGTAGATATGGTAGAAATTGGCCTCCCTTTTTCTGATCCTTTAGCTGATGGACCTACTATTCAGGAAAGCTCAACTCAGGCCCTAAGTAACGGGATGACCACAGATAAGTTATTCTCTCAATTAGAAAATATAAGGGAATACATAAATATTCCATTGGTCTTGATGGGTTATTTTAATCCTATGATGCAATTTGGGATTGAAAAATTCTGTAAGTGTTGTGAATCAATTGGTATTGATGGTTTAATTATTCCAGATTTACCTGTCGATATTTATCACGAGAAATACAAGATTTTATTTGATAAACATGGGTTATATAATATGTTTTTAATCACCCCACAAACTCCAGAGAAACGTATTCGATATATTGACAAAGTTTCAAATGGTTTTATCTATATGGTAAGTAGTGCAAGTGTAACTGGTGCAAAAAACACCTTTGGTGACAGTCAAAAAGACTATTTCAAGCGCATATCAGGGATGAGATTGAGTTCTCCAACAGTTGTCGGTTTTGGCATTAGTAATGCAAGTACATATTCTACGGCGATAGAACATTCAAAAGGAGCAATAATTGGCTCAGCATTTATAAAGTTTTTAGAAGATAAAGGAGTAAATAAAATTGCTGACTTTATCAGTTCTATAAGGGATTGAATAATTCCAAGCTTTGCTATTTTAAATTTAAAATATTGAATTTAAAATGTTTAACCTATGAAAACTGTCCTTCTTATTTTTTCTAAATCTCCTATTTTAGGAAAGGTAAAAAATCGCCTTAGTAAAAATATTGGATTAGAGTCTTCACTCCATATTTATAAAAAATTATTAAAACATACTGCATCAGTTGCTCAAAAAAGTAGAATTAAAACAGTCCTTTTTCAAAACGAATTAAACCCAGAATTAAAAGCTATTTTTAAAAATGTGGCAGACTACCAAATACAGAAAGGGAAAAATCTTGGAGAAAAAATGGAAAATGCTTTTCGCTGGGCTTTTAGCTTAAAATACAAAAATGTCATACTAATTGGAAGTGATTTGTGGAGTTTAGATAAAGACACTTTAATAGAGGCAAAAAAAGCATTAGAACATAATGACTTAGTAATTGGCCCTTGCTATGACGGAGGATACTATTTAATCGGGATGAAAAATTTTAATAATAAAATTTTTAAAAACATATCTTGGAGTAAAAAACAAGTTTTTAAACAGACTTTATCAAAAGTTTTGGAAAATTCTGTCTACTATTTAGAAATAAAGAATGATATCGATAATAAAGAAAGTCTTAGAGCACACGCTTCTTTATACGAGCTTTATAAAAAAACTTTATCATAAAAAATTTCAAAGGATATTATTTTACTCAATTTGAGAGCTTTTATTTTATATCATATTAATAGTAAGATGTTCGTTTATTAATTCTCTAATAAATTATGTTTTAAATTTGTATTTATCCTATATAAACAAATGAAAACTAAATCTGTTAAATTTATTTTTTGTCTCAAAATTTGTCTAATTGGTTTTATTTCATTTGGACAAAAAAATATTCATCATAGATGGAATAAACAACTTAAGACATATGTTTCTGAAAGTGGAAAAGTTGATTACAACGCCTGGAAAAAGGATCAAAAGAATTTAAATGCTTATATAGAGACTTTGTCAGATTTTCCACCTAGAGAGGGTGCATCAAAAAATTATAAGTTAGCCTACTGGATAAATGCTTACAATTCATTAACAATTAAACTTATTCTAGAAAATTATCCAGTTAAAAGTATTAAGGAAATAAAATCACCCTGGAATACTAGGTGTTTTAAAATTGAAGATAAAGATTATAGTCTAGGTGACATAGAACATAAAATATTACGAAAAATGAACGAGCCTCGTATACATTTTGCAATTAATTGTGCGTCGGTTTCCTGTCCAAAATTATTAAATTCAGCCTATCAAGAAAAACAATTAGAAACTCAGCTAATTCAAGTTACACGTTCCTTTTTAATGGATTCTTCAAAAAATATTTTAAATAAAAATAAACTTAAACTTTCTAAAATATTTTTTTGGTTCAAAAAAGATTTTGGCTCAAAAAAAGAGAGACTAAATTTTATTAAAAAATATTCAGATTTAGAATATAATAAACCTGTAATAGATTATCTTGATTATGATTGGAGTCTTAATACACAATAAGTATTAATTTTATAAAAAATTTAGAATCAAAATGAAAAATCCAAATGCTTTTAAGTGGTCTCTTAAGTTTGGTTTGATATCAGCTTTAACAGGAATGATATGTTGTGTTGCACCTGCAATTTTATTTATGTTTGGTTTAATGGGAGGAGTCGTTGCAATTTCATTTGCAGATTTTTTTTATGCAGAAGATGGTAGTATTGGAACAGGATCTATTTTACTAAGAATAATAGCCTGTTGCCTTGGAATTTATGGTTTTATAATGTTCAGGAAGAAACAAGATCAATGTTCAATTGATCCAAAAAGAAAAAGGTTAAACCTGACTTTACTAACCTTTTTACTCGTAACATTTGGTATTTCCTTTTTCTTAGCTTTTGAAAGCTTGTCTGGGTGGTATTTTGACGAATATATTGTTCCAAAACAACAAATTGAATTAAAAAAATAAACTTTACAACTCATTAAAATTGCTGTAATTATACCGGCTTTTAACGAGGCTCTTTCTATTGGAAAAGTGGTTGCTTCAATTCCTAAAAGTGTGAGTGAAATTATAGTTGTTGATAATGGTTCACAGGATGATACAGCTATAATTGCAAATGCTCAAGGTGCTATAGTTCTTGAAGAAAAAAGAAAAGGATATGGGTTTGCTTGCCTTAAAGGAATGAGCTACTTGGAAAACTCCAGTCCTGAAATTGTAGTTTTTTTGGATGGAGACTATTCCGACTATCCTGAAAACTTAGATTTAATTGTTGATCCTATTCTTAAAGGAGAAGTTGTTTTCAGTTTAGGATCACGCATAAAAACTTTAAGAGAAAAAGGATCAATGACATCTTCTCAGATCTTTGGGAATGCTTTATCTTGCTTTTTGATGCGTATATTATACAATAGTAAATTTACAGATCTAGGTCCTTTTCGTGCAATTAGATGGGACACTTTGCAGAGTTTTGGAATGAAAGATAAAACCTTTGGATGGACTATAGAAATGCAATTAAAGATCCTTCGAAGAAAACTTCCGTACATTGAAATACCAGTTAGATACAGAAATCGGATTGGAGTTTCTAAGGTTTCTGGAACTATAAGTGGGACAATTTTAGCAGGCTATAAAATATTAACCTGGATCGGTAAATTTTATTTCTCTAAATGGAAATAATGTCAACTTTAATATTTAGATATATGATTTATGGAATTTTAGTAATCTATATCGGGTGCTTACTTATGATTTTTTTTTATAGTCTTACACAACTTAACATACTACGCCATTTTTTAAACTTCTTAAATCAAAAAAAAGACATACCCCCAGTTCCAAAAAAACTTCCAAAAGTAACTGTTCAATTACCTATTTATAATGAATTTCATGTCATAGAACGCTTACTTGAGTGCATCACAGCCCTAGAATATCCACATAGCTTGTTGCAAATTCAAGTTTTAGAAGATTCCACCGACGAATGTTTAGATATGAGTCAAAGATTAGTAATTAAATATAAAAAGAAGGGGATTCCTATAGAACTCATAACCCGAAACAAACGTGAAGGATTTAAAGCAGGAGCATTAAAAAATGGATTAGCTCATGCGAAAGGAGAATTCATTGCAATTTTTGATTCTGATTTTTTACCCAAGCCAGATTGGCTTTTAAAAACTATTCCTCACTTTATCGATTCCAAGATTGGATTAGTCCAAACTCGATGGGGACATTTAAATCGAGAATATTCGATTCTAACAAAAGTTCAAGCCTTTGCTTTAGATGCACATTTCATTTTAGAACAAGTAGGAAGAAATCAACAACAACATTTTATTAATTTTAACGGAACAGCAGGAATTTGGAGAAAAAGTTGCATACTCGATGCGGGAAATTGGGAAGGAGATACTCTAACCGAAGATTTAGATTTAAGTTATCGAGCTCAATTAAAACATTGGAAGTTTCACTATCTAGTTGATGTGGTTGCACCTGCAGAACTACCTATCACAATAAATGCCATTCGGTCTCAACAATTTAGATGGAACAAGGGAGGGGCAGAGAATTTTAGAAAATTTATTGCCCAGGTAATCACTGCAAAAGGACATCCTATATGGACAAAAATCAATGCTTTTTTTCACTTGATAAACAGTAGCATGTTTTTGAATATTTTATTGGTTTCCATTCTAAGCGTTCCACTAATTTATATTAAATCAGCCTATCCAGAATTATCATTGGCATATGATATAAGTACTTTATTTATAATATCTACAATTATTTTTTTTACTTGCTATTGGTTTATCCATAAATATATTTACGGTGGTGGACTTCGCTCTTTTTTACAATATATTAATCGCTTTATTAGCTTTTACACCCTGGTTATGGGTTTTTCTATTCATAATTCAATAGCTGTTTTAGAAGGATATTTCGGTAAAAAAAGTTCTTTCGTTCGTACACCTAAATTTAACAAAAGTAAAATGAAGGACAATAAATATACCATTAAGAAAGTCTCTTTTTACTCGTTTATCGAAATTGCTCTTGCACTTTACTTTCTGTTTGGAATGTATGCCTCTTTTAATATTGTTGCAAAAGTAGATTTTGGATTATTTTTATTTCACTTTTTTTTATTTATTGGGTTTTCCAGTATTAGTTATCAAGGCTTAAAACAAAGTATTTAAAATGCAATTAAATAATAGGATTTTAAGTTGGTGTCTTCAATTTTCATTATTCATTGGTTTTTATTTAATTTCTTATAAATTAAAAAGAATAGATACTATACCCCTACTTTTTACCTTTAGTAGTTTATTTTTTTTGCTTTGGTTTTGGATTCGAAATTTCAGTAACCTTACTAGTGTTTTTTTTATTGGTATTTTTTGTCGATTATTATTTTGGAATCACATTCCAGAGCTCTCCCAAGATTTTTACCGTTTTATCTGGGATGGAAATATTCAACTTTTAGGTATCAATCCGTACCGGTATACTCCAATTTCTCTGGTTGATTTGATCGAGTTTCCAAATGCTCAACTTTTATATGAAAAAATGGGAAGTCTAAGTAATCATCACTATTCTAACTATCCACCATTTAGTCAATACATATTTCAAGTTATGGCTTATTTTAATAAAGGAAATATATTACACCCTTTATTCGTTCTCAGATTGATCTATTTGATAGGGGAGTTAGTTTTATTCTTTGGTGCTAAAATTCTTTTAGAAAAATTAAAACTTCCATCTATTAACATTGCATGGTATTTTTTAAATCCACTAGTAATTGTCGAAGGCTTTGGAAATCTTCACTCAGAGTCTTTAATGATAACATTTTCTATTTTATCTTTGCTTTATTGCTTAAAAATAAAACCCATTTTAGGAGGTTTTTTTATGACTTTAGCAGTGGGAACAAAACTTCTTCCGCTTCTCTTAGTCCCCCTTTTTTTAAAATATTTAGGGTTTCAAAGGTTTTTATTGTTCAGTATTAGCATAATGGTTTTTTCTGGTATTTTATGGATTCCATTTTTAAATGAAGAAATGATAAAAAATTACATTCAAACTATCCAACTTTGGTTTACAACCTTTGAATTTAATGGCAGTATTTATAATATTGTTCGCGCTGTTGGATATGAAGTCAAAGGATACAATATCATTCGTCAATTAGGAAAAATTACTCCTTACATTACTATAATATTGGTTTTTGTATTTTCACTTTTCAATTCCAATCGTAACCATAATAGGCTTTTTAAAAGTATGCTTTTGCTACTCAGTTTTTATTTTTTTATAGCTACAACAGTTCACCCCTGGTATATTATTAATCTAATATTATTGGGCATACTAACAGGGTATTTATTTCCAATTCTATGGAGTATGACTGTTTTTTGGAGTTATAGTGCTTATAAATTTAATATCGTAGAAGAAAGTATTGGATATCAACTAATTGCTTATATTTTAGTTTATGGATGTCTAGCTTTTGAAATGATTAAAGGGCGTTTAGGGAATCATCTTCATAAACCCAATTTCTTTGGTACTTAACTTTCTCCAATTCCCTCTAGGAAGATCTTTTTTACTTAGTCCACCATAAATTACACGGTCCATTTGAATAACTTTTACGCCAACTGTAGAAAAAAGTTTGACCATTATAGCAGGGCTAAGTGAATGCACTTCAACACCTACTTCTTTTTTCGATTTTCCATGTATATTACTAATTACATTTACTTTTTGAAACTTGTCAAAAACTATTTGTCCTTCCTTAAGTTTATCCATCATCTCCTTGGTGATATTTTGATCCAAAACAACTTGATAGATCATAGGGATAGAATTAGAATTATTTAATTTTTTTCGAAGACTTTCATCATTCGTGAATAGTAGAAGTCCTGTCATAGGCCTTCCCATATCTCCAATTGGGGTGACTTTTGTATTTATACCCGAACGTATCAAATCTTGGACTGATTTATTAATTTTTCCACCCTGTGAGGTAGCAACAAATCCTTTAGGTTTATTAAGTAAAATATACATCGGAGGGGATTTCTGAACCCTTGACCCATCATATTTGACCTCATCATTAGACTTCACTTGATAACCCATCTCTGTTACAATCTTGCCATTTACATGAACTAATCCCATTTTGATAAATTCATCAGCCTCTCTTCTTGAGCAAAGTCCTGCATTTGACAAAAATTTATTTAATCTTGTGGTTTTCCCTTTATCAAGATGTTTTGAATTTGAAGAGGGGTCTTTTGATTTCATGGTGGTTAAATTCTTCAATTAACTTAAAATTTTGATATAAAAGAGTGATGCTCAAAACACCTGCTAAAATCCAAAACTTTATTAAATTGTGAATTCAAAGGTAAGACTTTTGGTCTATTGAAAGCTACAATAAAATTAAAACAAAAGTCAAAAAGACATTACTCATTATTAGAAATGATATACCACTTTCAAAGGGTAGTCTTTCAAAGTTTTTTTAACTTTTTCAAAATCTTCAGTAAAACCTAGTATAAATCCTCCACCACCAGACCCACAAAGTTTGAGATAATAATCATTAGAATCTATACCTGCTTGCCATAGCCTATGAAAGCTGTCAGGAATCATTGGTTCAAAGTTTTTTAGAACTAATAAAGACAATGATTTAATATTTTTAAACAATGAATTGAGGTTTCCATCAACAAAGTCTTTAACGCAAGCATCAGAGTATCTAATAAATTGATCCCCAATCATATTATTAAAAGCTTCTTTCTTCATGTTTTCCATAAATATTGAAATCATAGTAGCAGTTTTACTAGCTACGCCACTATCAATTAAAAATACAGCCCCTTTTCCATTTGTATTTTGTGGAGGAATACCTATTGTTTCAATATGCTTTTTCGAGTTAATTAAAATAGGTAAACATAAATAGCTATTTAAAGGATCTAAACCTGAAGATTTACCATGAAAAAAAGATTCCATCAAACTGAAAATATTTTTTAGGTATAGTAATTTCTCCTTAGTTAAGTTTTCAAGTATAGTGATTTTTCGTAAGGCATACTGATAATAAATTGCTGCAACAAGAGCCCCACTACTCCCTACTCCATAACCTTGAGGAATACTACTATCAAAATATATTTTCCGTTCCAAATCGAAATTAAATTTTTTCCAGTTAAAGGATATTAGATCAGCATCTAAAGTTTTTAAATAATTAGAAAAATCCAAAAGTTTTTGATGAGACTCCTTAATAGAGGTATTATTTTTATATGGAATTTTTAATGATCCATGATAAAAATTATAAGGAATTGAAAGGCCCATAGAATCTTTTATAATTCCATATTCTCCGAAAAGTAATATTTTAGCAAAAAATAATGGTCCTTTCATTTATTTAAAAAATATAGATGAATTTATAATTTTCTAGCACCTTGACCAACTTGATCGATAAGGTACTGTTCATTTTCGCAGAATGATTTAAGATCTGTATCAATAAATGAAAGGACATGTCTCTTGTACTCTAATGGATAAAGCAAATGAACATTAGCTCCAGCATCCAAAGTAAAACAAATAGGTATTTTTTGACTCATTCTAAAATCCCATATTCTTTGTATAATCTCCAGAGTATTTGGTTTGATCAAGATAAAATAAGGAGTAGATGTCATCATCATCGCATGAAGAGATAAAGCTTCTAATTCAACTATTTTTATAAAAGCATCTATATCCCCAGATTTCATTATGGGTAAAAGAGAGTCTAAATTATTTGATGCTTGAAGGAAACGGTTTGAAGCAAATGGATGTTCATGCATTAAGTCGTGTCCTTTTGAACTCGATATGACTTTTATCCCTCTATCAACTAAAAGAATTGTGTCTTGATAGGATTTAAATACCGGATTTAAATCTTCTCCAAAATTAATTGCGTATAAATTAGAACAAGTTTCAAGAGTTCTATTTTCACCCCAAAGTGAAACTGGACCTAGTACGCTGCGAGCAGCACTTCCCGATCCCAAGCGTGCAAGGAAAGATGCTTTTTGATAAAAAAAACTTTTATTCATGCTGGGGAAAAAATGACGCTCTAAGTCCATCAAGCAAAGTGATAGTGACGCCATTGCAGATGCAGATGAGGCGATACCACTACTATGGGGGAAAGAATTGTGGCTCTTAATTATTAAATCATGTTCTTTAATCCATGGGATATAGGATTCTATACGCTTAAAAAATATTTGAAGTTTAGGTTTAAATTCAGGTTTTAGTTTTTTCTCAAAATAAAAATCAAAATCAAATTTTCCTGATTTTTTGGGCTTAAAACTCACTTCGGTTTTACTGACACTTGATGAAAGTGTAAAACTCAAAGATGGGTTTTTAGGTATCTGTGAATCTTGTTTCCCCCAATATTTAATTAATGCGATATTACTTGGTGCTTGCCAAGATGTCAAGTAATCGACAGGAGTGGTTTTTTTTGAAATAAAAGCGTTCAAATTCATATAGTCCATAAAGATACAGCTTCAATTGTAATGTTTTATAGCATAATTATTAGAAATGATTTTTTTCTACTAGCTTTACTTTTAATGAAAAAAAATAGTTGTCAACTTTTTCTTGCTTCTCTTTTAGGAATTCTTTTTTCAATTGGGGTTGGTTTTCTATCTAGCATAGTCACTCAAGATGCAATACCAACCTGGTATAAAGGCTTAAATAAACCCTTTTTTTCTCCCCCTAACTGGCTTTTTGCTCCTGTTTGGACATTATTATATACTCTTATGGGAATCGCTGTAGGTAGGATTTGGTTTTATGGGAGAAAACACAAATGGGGTAAAACTGCGCTATATCATTTTGGAGCCCAATTGATCTTTAATGGTTTGTGGTCTCTAGTTTTTTTTGGTTTAAAGAATCCACTACTTGCATTGATTATTATTTTAATCTTGTGGATTTTAATTCAACGTAGTATCTTTTGGTTTCGACTTGTAGACAGAAAATCAGCTATCATGCTCTATCCCTACATAGCTTGGGTTAGCTTTGCGACCTTACTAAATACAGGTATAGTATATTTAAATTAAAAAGCTGGATTTAGGGTGAGATACGCTCCGGAAAATCTGTAATTATACCATCAACCCCTAAACTTTTCATTATGGCTATATTATCGATTTTATTTACTGTCCAAGGAAATACTTTAAAACCTGCTTTATGAATCTTTGCTACATTAATTGAGTTAAGAGTTTTAAAATCTGGGTTTATGGCTTGAGCTTTTAATTCCAATCCAATGGGTATGGCATCCAAAGGATCATCTTCAGTAAGAATAGCAATTGGCACTTCTTTGTTAATTTGACGAAAAATTTTGAGTTCATCCCAATTAAAGCTTGAAATAAGGATTTTTTCTGGAAACCAAGCTTCACCCTCAAAATAAACCTGAAGAACTTCATCTGTTTTTAACGCTGTGGCACTTCCTTTTAATTCAATATTCAAAAAGACACGTCCATTGATTAAATCAAGAACTTCTTCAAGTGTTGGTATACTGTAACCATTTAATACCTCAATACGTCTTATTGAGTCTAAAACTAGTTCCTCAATATAGCCTGTTGAATTAGTCAATTTTTCTAAAGTCTTATCGTGAAAGACAACTAATTCTCCACTTGCACATTTAAAAATATCTATTTCTATTCCATCTACACCTAGCTCTATTGCTTTAGATATAGAAGGGAGAGTATTTTCTGCAAGATGACCTTTTGCTCCTCGGTGTCCTATTATAACTGGATTTTTAGATGACATACAAGCTGTAATTATAAAACCGAAAAATAAAATTATATAAAAACTTCGATATTTCATTCTTATTATAAGTTTGGAATCATAGATTTTAAAAAAAGATATGTTTTTAATTTGTTAAAATCCAGAATTCCCATGGCTTCATATCATATTGATATGATGAAGAAAGTCTTTTATTTTTAAAATCTTGAAAGCGTTTAAAATTCCCTTCATAGGGTAAAGTAAACTGAGCATAGTCTTTACTTAGATTTGCAATAAAAACAATTGTATCTCCATCTCTTTCACGTTCAAAAGCAAGTATTTGATCATTCTTAGAATTTAATAAACGTTTAAAAGAACCTCCAGATAACCCAGAAGTCAATGCTTTATGATTATTTTTTAATGCTCCTAATTGTTGTAAAAACTCCATAGTTTTTCCTGACACTTTAGGAAAGCTGTCTTTTTCAAAAAAATGTAATCGCTTATTAAGATCATATTCCTGACCGGAATATACCAGTGGCATTCCTGGGATGGTATAATTTAGTGCCATAAAAGCGTAAGCTGATTTTCCATAGCTTTCCTCTATAGTTCCATTCCAAGAATTTTCATCATGATTGGAAACAAAATTGACAACGATATTTTCAGGACCATAACGTTTAATTGTTCGCTCTATGTGTCTTGAATAATTAAGTGCATTTTTTTGACCTTGGGCTACTTTTTTAGATAAATGGTGGCCAGGCCAATCATAAGAAGCATCAAACTTTTTTACCAAGTCTAGACCTCCAGGATGATATATATCTGTTTCTGCCAAAAGGAAAAGAGGTTTGATTCGCTTCAAAATAGCAAAGGTTTTGTTGTAAAATTCCTGGGGTACAGCATAAGCCTGATCGATACGATACCCATCTATATTGGTTTCTTCTACCCAATATACCATGGCTTTTCTCAGTGCTTCTCGCATTTGCATATTCTTGTAATTCAAATCTGCTACATCAGTCCAGCCAAAAGACTTTCCTGTTCGAAAATCGATGGGGTCAATAATTTCTCCTTTTCTATTTTTAAGATAGTAATCACTATTCTCTTTAATCCAAACGTGATCCCAACCAGTATGACCTGGAACCCAATCCAAAATAACATACATCCCTAATTGATGAGCTTTATTTACAAGAGATTTAAAATCCTTTAACGTACCAAATTCTGGATTTACTTTAGTGTAGTTGGAAACTGCATAATAACTTCCTAATGGACCTTTGCTTTTTGTATTAGAGATTGGGTTAATTGGCATGAGCCAAATAATTTTGACTCCCATTTTTTTTAATTTTGGTAGATCCTCTGCAAAAGCATTAAAACTTCCTTCGACAGAATATTGACGAATATTAGCTTCGTAAAGTACTGCCTTGGAAATGATTTCCTCATTTATAGGCAAGAACGGTGTATCTTCAATAGTTTTAACCTGAGGTTTTCGAGCTATTTCAGATTGATTTTGACAAGATAATATTAATAGGCTCAATAATAAAATACTTTTTAGTCTCATAAGCTTAATTCAAAAATTAAAGTTGTTTCCGCCGGGATTTTCAATACTTTAGGTAGCTTAAAAGCAGCTTCAGAAATAATTTCAAAAGCTTGGGTTCGCCCTGCAATTCCCTCGCTATATCTATTTAAAGAAATTTTTTGATCTAGGGTGTTATTATTTACTATTATCATGACACGTTCATCATCGGTATACCTAAAATAAACATAAACATCATCACGTGGAACATAATGTAATGTTTTTCCAAAATGAATTGCAGCATTAGTCTTTCTCCATTGAATTAGTTTCTTTGAAAAATCATAATATTTAGCTTGCTTAGAGACTCTACCATTCTCGCTAAAAGCATTTTGAGTATCTTTTGCCCAACCGCCTGGAAAATCTCTTCTGATATCTCCATCACCAACTTCTTTCTTCCCAGTCATTCCAATTTCAGAACCATAATAAATTTGTGGGATTCCCCTTATGGTCATTAATACGCTAAGAATTTGTTTATAATTTTTAAATTTTGGGTAAAAATCATTTATTCGATTAGTATCATGATTCTCAGCGAAAATAACAACATTATTAATATTTGAATAAAGAAAATCATTCTGTAAATTTTTATAAAGTCTAGTCGTTCCGTGTTCCCAAAAAGAGTTCTTTTCGTTAAAGGCTTTGACTAAAGCATCGTTCAAAGTAAAATCCATAACACTTGGAAGCTTGGAATCAAAACCTTGAATTGCTGCAATTGGACTTTTTTCTTGCCAATAAGAAAGATGTAAGCTATTGTGCATCCAACCCTCTCCAACAATATTAAAATTTGGGTATTCTTTACGAATAGCTTCTAACCAAGTAATCATAGGTTTAGGATTATTATAAGGGTATGTGTCTACTCTAAAACCATCGATTTGAGCAAATTCAATCCACCAAATTGCATTTTGACTCAAATATTTTAGAAGGTAGTGGTTGCTTTGGTTTAAATCTGCCATAGATTGTACAAACCAACCTTGGAGTAATTCATTACGATCTATATTAGTTGCATAAGGATCAGAATGAATTTCTTTTCTGTGATTGGTATTTGTGTATTTTTCAAACTGATGAATCCAATCGGAGGATGGCAAATCTTTAATCATCCAATGTTCAATTCCCCAGTGATTGGTGACGTAATCCATGATCAACTTCATATTACGCTGGTGAAGGGCATTTGCCAAAGAGCGATAATCTTCGTTTGTTCCATAGCGTGGATCGATACGATAAACATTACTTTGGGCATAAGTATGATATGATACTTTAGGGGCATTGTCCTCGAGCATAGGGGTTGACCATAACGCAGTTACACCCAAGTCTTCTAGATAATCTAAGTGATCAATAATTCCTTTTATATCACCGCCATGACGTCCATCTTTATCATTTCGATTCGTTTTTTCCGAGACAGAGGAATGAATATCATTAGAAGAATCGCCATTAGCAAATCGATCGGGCATTAAGAGATAGATTACATCAGAAGAATTAAAACTTTCTTTATTGGTATGTTGATTACGAGTTTTTATTTCATAGTTAATAGAAGAATGAACTTGTCCATCTTTGATTAAGTTGATTTTTATTTCTCCAGGTTTTTTTCTAGTCAAATCAAGATCAACAAACAAGTAATTTGAATTTTCTACTCGGTGAACATTAATTTTTCTCAAAGATGGTGCATCCAAATCGTATTGAGCTAGATTATTCCCATAAAGCATTAATTGAAGGGTAGGTTCTTGCATCCCTTCCCACCAAAACGGAGGTTCTACTTTTTCAATTTGGGCAAAAGTGAGATATGATTGAACTAAAAAATATAAACAAATTAGTTTTTTCAATGATTGCTAATTAAGTAATTTACCTTTACAATATACAATCGAATCTTTATTAGATTTTCCCACAGTTATTTTTTGTTTTGAAAATTTAACATTTATTATTGTTCCTCTAAAGTTAATCTTAAATGAGAGTGTTTTCCAGGCATCAGGAACTTTAGGATCTATATGTACTTGGTTATCAATGATACGAAGGCCTCCAAAACCTTCTACAATAGTCATCCAAGTTCCAGCCATACTGGTTATATGAAGACCTTCTTCTAATTCATTGTTGTAGTCATCTAAGTCCAAACGTGAGGTTTGAAGGTAAAAATCATATGCTTGATCCTTTTTCCCTAAACGTGCTGCAAGGATAGAATGAATACAAGGGGAAAGCGAAGATTCATGGACCGTTAAGGGCTCATAAAAATTAAAATGACGTTCCAAAGTAGCTTTATTGAATTGATTTTCGAAAAAATAAAAGCCTTGTAATACATCAGCTTGTTTAATAAAAGGAGATCTTAAAATTCGATCCCATGACCAGTGCTGATTAATTGGCCGTTCATTTTTATTTATACTTGTTGCAGGTATTAACTTTTTATCTAAAAAACCGTCTTGTTGCAAATATATATCTTGATTTGGGTGCTTAGGAAAATAAATATTATCCGCAATTTCTTTCCACCGATCTACCTCAATATCAAGCCAATTTAATTTGACTTTGATCACTTCCCATTTTTGAATATGTTGTTTTTTTATTTTGAAGATTTGCTCAATTGTAAACCTCAAACACCATTGACAAAGATAATTTGTATACCAATTATTATTAATATTATTTTCGTATTCGTTAGGCCCAGTAACTCCTAGAATTACAAAGGCCTTTTGAAACTCAGAATAGTTTACGCGTTGAGCCCAAAATCTTGCAATTCCGATTAGTACCTCAATTCCCATTTCTGGAATATAAGATGTATCACCTGTAAATCTTTCATAATTAAAAATAGCGAATGCAATAGCGCCATTTCTATGAATTTCTTCGAAGGTAATTTCCCATTCATTATGACACTCCTCCCCATTCATTGTAACCATTGGATAAAGTGCCGCACCATCAGTAAAACCGAGTTTTATTGCATTTTCTATAGCTTTATCTAATTGGTTATATCGATACTTTAACAAGTTTCTAGCTACCTTATGATTTTTTGTTGCCATATAAAAAGGTAAGCAGTAGGCCTCTGTATCCCAATAAGTACTTCCCCCATACTTTTCGCCAGTAAAACCTTTAGGCCCTACATTGAGTCTAGCATCATGCCCGGTATAAGTTTGATTCAGTTGAAAAATATTAAATCGAATAGCCTGTTGAGCTTTGTCATCACCTTCAATCTTGATATCAGATTGTTCCCATATTTTATTCCAAGAATTATTATGCTCTTCTGCTAATTTGTTAAATCCTTTTGAAGAGGCATTTAAAACTAAACTAAATGCAGTACTTTCAAAATTATTGACATCATAATTCATTCCATTTATATAACCACCAAATTTTAAAACAGAACAGCTATCTCCTTCGGTTAAGTAGTGTTTTTTATTCTGGCTAATAATTTGATTTCGCTCGCTAGTTGTAAAGTTACCCTTTGAAACTCCATTTTTATCAAAAAGTTGAGTTTGGGCATAAGTAGCAACATCAAATTTTGTTTTCAAGGTTTGAGAATGTAATAGTAATAGTTCTGGTGAAATAATTTTACTCTTAAAATCCCAAAAAGGATCTTCCCAATTAGAATCATAATTTTTAATGTTTCCATCAACATAAGAATCTATTTCTATATCTGCGTCACCCTTAATCATGGTAATTTGATATTTAATGGCCCCCAAAGAACTTTCTTTCATTGAAAGAAAACGTTTAACATCAACAGCTACATGAATATTAGCTGAAAGTTGAATCTCAAAAGAACGTTTGTAAATTCCCGTCTTCATATTGAGTTCTCTTCTGAATTTTAATATTTCAACGCATTTATTCAAATCTAATGGAATTCCTGCTATTCTAATATTGATTCCTATCCAGTTTGGAGCATTTAGAACTTTTGCAAAGTATTCTGGATAACCATTTTTCCACCAACCTACTCTTGTTTTATCGGGATAATAGACCCCTGCAATATAACTTCCTTGATAAGTTTTACCAGAGTACTGTTCCTCAAAATTAGCACGTTGACCCATAGAACCATTTCCCAAGCTAAAAATACTTTCGGATGCTCTAACCTTACTTTTGTCAAAACCATCTTCTATGATTTTCCATGGATCTATCTCGTAGTATACTTTTTTCATTTAGCGCTTAATTAAATACCGAATAGATAAGATTAGATTTAATTTAAAACAATTTATCTAAATCATTTTGAACCAAAGACAGAAAATCAGGATAACAAAAGTCTTCATTTAAAAATTTATCTGGGTTGCCTATCGCAACAGCTGTCATCCCAGCTGCTTTTGCTGAAATAATTCCAGAGGCAGAATCTTCAAAAACCAAACATTTCTCTGGAGCTACTCCAAGAGCCGAACTACCTCTTAAAAATACCTCTGGATGTGGTTTACTTTTATTTACTTTGTTTCCGTCTATCACAATCTCAAAAAACGAAGTAAGTCCTAATTTACTTAGAATAACTTCAGCATTTTTACTAGCAGAACCTAATCCAATTTTTACCTTCCTTTTATTTAAAAAAATTAAAGTTTCAAAAATCCCAGGTAAAATATCTTTTGGACCAAGATCCTGGATAAAATCTAAATAATCTAGGTTCTTTTGAGTTAAATATTTTTCAAATTTTGAAGGCTCTATAACTGTATTAGCCATTTTTAAAATAATCTGAAGAGAATCTGAACGACTAACCCCTTTTAACTGTTCATTGTCATTCGAAGTAAGGTCATAATTAAAAATTGATGCTATTTTTTTCCACGCGAGAAAATGAAATTTTGCAGTATCAACTATAACACCGTCTAAGTCAAATAATGCACAATCATGCTTTTTCATTAAAGGTATTATTTTTTAATACTTTTTAACTTATTCTTCAGGTGCTAATGTTACACTAAGATCATTAAGTTCTGAAGTTAAATAAATTTGACATCCTAAGCGACTATTATCTTTTACATTAAAGGCTTCTGCAAGCATAGCTTCTTCATCTTCGGAACGTTCCGGTAGTGAATGATTACTTGTAACATAACACTGACATGAAGCGCAAAGGGCCATTCCTCCACAGGTTCCTTCAATAGGAAATTCATATACCTTACAAAGCTCCATTAAATTAAGTTGCATATCTATAGGTGCAGTTAATTTATGGTTATTACCTTCTCTATCAGTTAATTGAATATTAATGTTTTGATTCATCTTAAGATGGATCTATGCTTGTAACAGACTCAATTTGAGGAAGATGTTTTTTAATAGTTAGTTCAACTCCTGTCTTTAAGGTCATTTGATTGACACTACAACCTACACAAGCACCATGAAGTTGGACATTCACATGTTTATCTCCTTCAATGGAGACTAGTGATATATCTCCACCATCTGATTTTAAAAAAGGTCTGATTTCTTCTAATGCCAATAATACTTTTGATTCAATTTCTTTGGAATCCATAATCATGATTTTATTGCTTCACATCCTACTAAATTAGTAATTTCTACTGCTTTTGTGGGTGGTAAATTTTTATTTCTATAAACTACTTGAGAAACTAAGTTTTTTGTTATCTGAATAAACTCGTTAGCTATAGCAGTTTTTTCTTGAAGACAAGCAGGACGACCATAATCAGAAGCTTCTCTAACACTTTGGACAAGTGGTAGGGATCCGAGAAACGGAACACCTTTATCTTTTGCTAAATATTCAGCACCTCTCTCTCCAAAAATATAGTATTTATTTTCTGGTAACTCTTCTGGAGTGAAATAACTCATATTTTCGACAACTCCAAGCACAGGTACTTGAATATTTTCTTGTTGAAACATTGATATTCCTTTTTTAGCATCTGCTAGAGCAACATTTTGTGGAGTACTCACAACCATAGCTCCACTTATTGGCAATGATTGAACTATACTTAAGTGAATATCTCCTGTCCCTGGAGGTAAGTCGATTAATAAAAAATCTAAATCACCCCACGCTGCATCAAAAATCATTTGATTTAGTGCTTTAGCAGCCATTGGACCTCTCCAGATAACAGCTTGTTCTGGCTTTGTAAAAAAACCTATTGAAAGAATTTTTACTCCATAGTTTTCAATAGGTTTCATTTTAGATTTTCCATTAACCTCAACAGAAAGAGGTTTAGATCCCTCCATATCGAACATGGTCGGAATAGAAGGACCATATATATCAGCATCTAAGATGCCAACTTTACAACCCATTTGTGCTAAAGTAACAGCTATATTGGATGTCACAGTAGATTTTCCAACCCCTCCTTTTCCAGATGAAATTGCAATTATATTTTCAATTCCGGGTATGGGCTTCCCTTTAATAGAGTTAATCTGTTTTTTAACAGGTACAACTTTTATATTAATATTAATTTTAGCTTTTTCGTAAACCTGTTCATGGATAGTCTTAAGGATGGTAACCTCTAATTTTTTTCTGGCTTGTAAGCTTGGATTTTCAAGTTGTAAATCAATATCAACTTGATCTCCAAAAATCATAACATTATTTACAACACCTTTATCAATTATGTTTTCTCCTTCGCCAGGTACAGATATTTTTTTTAGTGCACTTAACACTGCATTTTTAGTAATTTTCATAATTAACTTAAGAAATACAAATATAATGTTAAGGATTAAATAACGAACGCCAGTTATTTTTAAATCGTAGGTAATTCGAATTTTGGATCCCAGAAATACTTTTCTAAATTTTTAATTTGGTTTTCCTCAATCTCAATCCCCTCATTTTCTAATAGTTGTTGCATTAGTTTAGTTCCTTTAAAATGGTGTTTTCCCGTTAATAATCCATTACGATTTACAACTCTGTGGGCTGGCACACTTTCATCATTATGAGAGGCATTCATGGCCCAGCCAACCATACGGGCACTTCTTACTGCACCTAAATGTTTTGCAATTGCTCCATATGAGGTTACTCTTCCTTCAGGGATTAGGCGAACTATGCTGTATACTTTTTCAAAAAAAGATTCCTCATCTTTCATTCAAAGATGAAATTTAATGTAGGTAATTGCTTTATCTTGATCTAAGAACTTTTGTTCATAAAAGGTTTGAATTGCAGTAGATTCTGTGGGAGCATCAATATTGTTGTATATATTATGATGTGCGTACAAAATTTTACCTAAATGACTAACATTTGCGAGGGTGTAACCAAACAAAAATTCACTATCAGTTTTTAAATGTATAACTCCTTTAGCTTTTAAAATTTTTTTATAATCCATTAACAATTTTGGCCGAGTAAGTCTGTGCTTTGTCCTTTTAAATTTGATTTGAGGATCAGGAAAAGTGATCCATATCTCATCCACCTCATTCTCAGCAAAACAATTAGTGATGAGTTCAATTTGCGTCCTTAAAAAAGCAGTATTCCTTAAATCTTTTTCAAGAGCTGTTTTGGCTCCCCTCCAAAAACGTGCTCCTTTAATATCTATCCCAATATGATTTTTTTTTGGATTACGTTCAGCAAGATTTATGGTATACTCGCCCTTGCCACATCCCAATTCCAAAACAATAGGATTATCATTTTTAAAAAACTCAGAATTCCACTTTCCCCTTAATAAAAAAACATTATCCTGAATTGTCGATCTTTCAGGCTGAATGACATTAGAAAAAGTTTCGTTTTCCCTAAAACGTTTTAATTTATTTTTACTCCCCAATTATAAATTTTTTATAAAAATAGAGAAATTTAAATTTCATTGACTCCATTTTCTTTTACACATTTTAATGTAAAAGAAAACTCAGAACCAATACCGGTGCGACTTTCTACAAAAATCTTTTCATTATGAGCATCTATAATATGTTTTACAATAGATAATCCCAGTCCAGAACCCCCTAGTTTTCTGTTTCTAGTTTTTTCTACACGATAAAAGCGCTCAAAAAGTCGGGGTAAGTGTTCTTCTTCAATACCCTCCCCATTATCAGAAATTCGGATAAGGATTTTATTTTTATCAAAAACTTCAATACTTACTTCTGTAATACCTCGTTCAACACCATATTTAAGAGAATTAATAATTAAATTGATTATTACCTGTTGAATTCTTTCTTCATCTGCTATCACAAAAATAGGGTTGTTGTATTGACGATTCATTCTTAGATTAATATTACTCTTTTTAGCTTGTATTTCTAATGATTCAAAAACATTTTCGATTGTTAGACGAATATCAAAAGGTTTTTTGTCCAATTTAGCCATCCCAGACTCAAACTTGGTAATAAGATCCAAGTCTTTTACTATATAACTGAGTCTATCAACTCCTTTGGAGGTTCGCTTCAAATACTTTTTTATTATTTTTTTGTCCTTAATCCCTCCATCTAGTAAGGTCAGTACATAGCCTTGAATTGTGAATAACGGTGTTTTTAATTCATGAGCAATATTTCCAATGAAATCTTTTCTATAATCCTCTTGTTTTTTAAGAAGTTCTATTTCTAGGTTTTTATCAGAATTTAATTTCTTTAGATTGATTGTTAGTAATTCAATATCAGAAGCTGATTTGATAGTTGAAGTTGAATTAGGATAAAGACTATTATACAATTCACTTACTCGATTGATTAAATAATTCTCTAAACGATAAAATAATAATATATATGAAAAAATAAGAATACTTGAAAAACTTAGAAATGAAAATTTAATGATTTTTTCTACAGGAATATTAAAAATAATATACCCGATTCCAATAAAAATGATCTCACAAAAAATTGAAATTACTAATGATAGATAAAAACTGATTTTATTGAATTTTGGGACAGTCAAAATATTTTTTTATGGCGTTATGAACTTATAACCAATACCCTTAATGGTTTTGATAAAACCATCTCCTATTTTTTCTCTCAACTTTCTAATATGGACATCTATAGTTCGATCACCGACAATATCACCTCCCCATACTCTATTCATAATTTTTTCTCTTTCAAATACTTTTCCAGGTTTACTGGCTAAAAGAAAGATAAGTTCAAATTCTTTTCGAGGTAGAGAAAGTTCTTTACCCTCTTTAATTATCTTGTAAGCATCACGATCTATAATAAGTTGATTAAACGAAAGTATATTTTGAGTCTCCTCTTTTTCTTTAAATCTTCTTAAAAGTCCCTTTACTTTTGATATTAAAACTTTAGGCTTTATAGGTTTAGTTACGTAATCATCTGCGCCAGCATCAAATGCTGCAACATAGGAATAATCTTCAGCACGAGCGGTTAAAAACATAATAACAGTATCTTTAAATCGGTCGTCTTGACGTAGTCGTTCACAAGTTTCTATTCCGTCTAGATTAGGCATCATTACATCTATAATTATAAGATGAGGTAACTTTTCTTCTGCAATTTTTATTGCCTCCAAACCGTCATAAGCTGTAAAGACTTGATATCCCTTTTGCTCAAGATTAAAACGAATTATCTCGACTATATCAGGTTCATCGTCAACAAGAAGTATTTTTGTATCTTCTTTTATCATAAATATAAAAATACTATTTCTCTGAATTATTAATGTTATCCCAAGAACTATTATTTTAAAAAAGATTCATTTTTGTTATTTTTGAAATTAGTGAGGAATTTATTTACAGCTTTTGATTCAGTTAATAAAACAACATTTGATAGTCATGCTTTAAGGCTTTTTGCTTATCAATATGAAAAAAATTCGATTTATCGTTCCTACTGTAATTTGATTAATGTTGATCCTAGTGAAGTAACTGATATAAAAAATATTCCCTTTTTACCTATTCAGTTCTTTAAAACCCGTAATTTGAATATTTCAAAAAGGCCACCTAAAATCAGATTCACTTCTAGTAAAACGACAGGACAAACATCTTCTATCCATGCTATAAATGATTTGAATCTTTACATAAAAAGTTTTAATAAAACATTTAATTATTTTTATGGAGATATTGAAAACTATGTCTTACTTGCTTTACTCCCTTCCTATCTAGAACGTAAAGGTTCTTCTTTAGTCTTCATGGCTGATTACTTAATAAAAAAAACAAAGCGATTAGAAAGTGGTTTTTATTTAAATGACTGGAATGCTTTAAGAAAAAATATAATTGAATTAGAAAATAAGGGGCAAAAAACAATACTACTAGGTGTCACATTTGCATTGCTTGAAGTCGCAGAAAAATATAAATGGGATTTAAAAAATACAATAATCTTAGAGACAGGAGGAATGAAAGGAATGAGAGAAGAAATGGTACGCTCAGCACTTCATAAAAAACTTAAGGATGAATTCAATGTAACCGAAATTCACTCTGAATATGGAATGACAGAGCTCTTAAGTCAAGCCTATTCTAAAAGTAAAGGAATTTTTAAGTGTCCACCATGGATGAGGGTAATGACTAGGTCTGTTGAAGATCCACTTCAATTATTGACAAACTGTAAAACTGGAGCAATAAATGTAATAGACCTTGCAAATTTAGACTCATGTGCTTTTATTGCAACTCAAGACTTAGGAAAAATGAATAGTGATGGAAGTTTTGAAGTGCTGGGTCGTTTTGACCAGGCGGATATAAGAGGTTGTAATCTAATGGTACTTTAATAGTTCACCTTAATAACAAAATAATTTTTTTTTCCTCGCTGTAACAAGATATATTGATTTGCAATTAAATCTTCAATCCCAATAAAATAATCTAAAGTTACCTTGGATTGATTTACTGAAATAGCATTTTGATTTATCGCACGACGAGCTTCTCCTTTTGAATTAAAAAATCCAGTTTCATTTGTTAATACAGTAACGATGTCAATTCCGTCATCCAAAAGACTTCTTTTAATTTTTGCTTGAGGGACACCCGCAAATATCTCTAAAAAAGTTTGTGTATCTAATTTTTGAAGAGCATCATCAGTCGATTTTCCAAATAAAATCTGAGACACTTCTAAAGCTTTTAAATAAGCTTCTTTTCCGTGAACTAGAGTAGTTACTTCCTCAGCAATAATTTTTTGCAATAATCTTAAATGAGGTGTTTCTGAGTGTTCCTTAATTTTATTTTCTATGGTTTTTTTAGTTAAAAAAGTAAATATTTTGATGTAAATCATAGCATCATCATCAGTTGTATTTAACCAAAATTGATAAAACTCGTAAGGCGAAGTTCTTGATTTATCAAGCCAAACGTTTCCATTCTCAGTTTTACCAAACTTTGAGCCATCGGTTTTTTTGATTAGAGGACATGTAATAGCATAAGACTTTCCACCTTCTTTTCTTCTAATTAATTCAATACCAGTTGTAATATTTCCCCACTGATCACTACCCCCCATCTGAAGTTTACAATCTAAAGAGTTGTAAAGATGAAGAAAGTCATAACCTTGTATCAATTGATAAGTAAATTCTGTAAAAGACATTCCTACCTTAGATTCTGAACCCAAACGCTTTTTAACTGACTCTTTAGCCATCATATAATTGACTGTTAAATGCTTTCCAATTTCTCTAGAAAAATCAATCAAGCTATACGATTTCATCCAGTCATAATTATTCACTAATATGGCTGGGTTGTCGATAGTTTTTTTAAAATTTAGAAATTTTTCAAATTGCTTTTTAATGCCATTACAATTTTTCACTAAAGTTTTTTGATCCAATAAGTTACGCTCATCAGATTTACCTGAAGGGTCACCAATCATTCCTGTAGCACCACCAAGTAAAATTATTGGAGAATGACCGGCCTTTTGAAAATGCATTAAAATAATAATTTGCACTAAGCTTCCGATATGCATTGAATCGGCAGTAGGATCAAATCCAATATATCCTTTCTCAGGTCTTTCTAAGAGGAATTTTTCTGTTTCAGGTGTAATGTCAAAAAGTAAGCCCCGCCACTTTAGTTCCTCAATAAAATTTGTTGGCATCTATTTTTAATGTAAAGATATATTTCTCTTTGAGAAACAGAAAATGAAAACCAAAAAAGTGTACATTTAAATTATATGATATTAGTAACTGGAGGTACAGGTATGGTAGGTTCGCATATTCTTTTGGAATGTGTAAAAAAAAATGAACCCATTCGTGCTATCTATAGAAGAGATGAAAGTTTAAATCATATCAAAAGTGTTTTTAAAAAATCCTTTCCTCGAAATACAAATCTATTCAAAAGTATTGAATGGATAAAGACTGACTTGAATGACTTAGTTGGTTTAGATATGGCTTTTAAGGGAGTTGAATATGTGTATCATTGTGCAGCTAAAGTTTCTTTAGTTCAATTTCATGAAAAAAAATTATTAAAAACCAATATTGAGGGCACAGCAAATATTGTTAACCTATGCATAAAATATAAAATAAGAAAATTAGGATATGTATCATCAATTGCTTCGCTAGGGGCTGAAAAAAAAGTGAAAGTTGTAAATGAAAATCACCCTTGGTCAAGTGGTCAAAATCATACTCCCTATGCTTATTCTAAATATAATGCTGAACTTGAAGTTTGGAGGGCTTCAAAGGAAGGGATTGATGTTGTTGTAATTAATCCAGGCGTGATTTTAGGAGCTTATTTTTGGCACAGAGGCAGTGGAGCTATTTTCGAAAAAGTTAACAAAGGATTAAAATATTATACTACGGGAAATACTCCAATTGTATCTCTTAAAGATGTTGTTGACGTTTTAATCATTTTGATGAATTCATCAATAAAAAATGAACGATTTATCTTGGTATCTGAAAACTTAAAGCAAAAAAAATTATTAGATAAAATTGCTTTTGCGTTTAAAAAAAAGAAACCTAGCTTTCGGCTTTCAAGAGGAATCCTATATACACTTAATATAATTGATAAAACATTAAATTTTTTAGGTCTTAGAAAAAGATATTTAAGTTTTGCTCTCATTGATTCACTCTGCAATGATCAAAAATATGATGGTTCAAGAGTTTTGAATAAAATTAATTTCACATACAGAAAAACTGATAACATAATAAATCAAATAGTAAAAAACTATTGATTTTATTTTTTCTCTTTCGTTAATAAATTAAAACTATCTCTAAGTTTTTCTAATTTAAGTAAAACCTTCCTATGAATCTTTTCGTAAACTCTAGGATTTTTAGTGTAATAAATTTCATTTTGGGCTAATTGTAAACTGTCTATTCCATACTTTATATAAAAATAAGGGGCCCCAATAATTGAAGTAAAGTCTGGGTTTTTATTGGAAAAAGTATTCATAACTTCCAAAAGAGTAGCTTCATAAAGAATTTGTTCCATTAAATCTTGGTCGATTAATTCATCGGAATTTTTGATATTTATAGAGTTTTCACAGCCTATAAATAAAAAAATAATTACAATTTTAAAATAGGAATATTTAATTTTCATTTATCGATCAAATTTTAATGCCATTGCAGCAGATACAGGAAGAAATTCTCCTTGATTATAAGCCCATTGCCCATTGAGTAAAGTTTTTTCAACAGATCCTTTAAAAGTAGTTCCTTCAAAAGGAGACCAACCGCACTTATACAATAAGTCTTCCTTTTTTACGGTTAGCTTTCTTTCTAAATCGATTACTACCAAATCTGCAAAATATCCCTCTCTAATATAACCACGGTCTTTAATATCAAAAATAATTGCTGGATTATGACATGCTTTTTCCACAATCTTTTCTAATGAAATTTTATTTTGATGATAAGCTGTCAATAATGAGGGTAATGCATGTTGAACTAATGGACCTCCGGATGGAGATTTACTATATATATTAAGTTTTTCATCTTTAGTATGGGGTGCATGATCAGTGGCTAAAACATCTAATAAATCTGAGCTAAGACCCTCCCATAGAGCTTGACGATCATTCTCAGTTTTAATCGCAGGATTCCATTTTATAAAAGTCCCTTTAGATGCGTAATCTTTCGAACTAAACCAAAGATGATGTGCGCAAACCTCTGCTGTTATTTTTTTATCCTTTAAAGGAATGTCATTACGAAAAAGTGAAAGCTCTTTGGCAGTGGATATATGAAAAATATGGAGACGTGCACCGGTTTCTTTTGCCAGATTAATTGCCTTTGAAGAGGATAAATAACAAGCTTCTTCACTTCTAATTATGGGGTGTTGATCGATTGGAATATCTTCCCCATACTTTTCTTTTGCATACTTTAAGTTTTTACTTATGGTAGCTTCATCTTCACAATGAACTGCAATAACTAAATCTGTATTTTTAAAAATGTTTTTTAAAATCTCAGGATCATCAACTAACATATTCCCTGTGGAAGACCCAAGAAATAATTTTAGGGCTGGTACAAGTTTAGAATCGAGAGCTAGTATTTGATCTAAATTGTTGTTGGTACCGCCAAACATAAATCCATAATTGGCATAGGAAGTTTGGGCTGCAAGTTCATTTTTTAATTCCCATTCTCTAAGTGTTGTTGTTTGCGGATTTGTATTTGGCATTTCCAAATAGGAAGTAATACCACCTGCTAATGCTGCTTTAGACTCGGTCTCTATAGAGGCCTTATATGTTAAACCAGGCTCTCTAAAATGGACCTGATCGTCAATTAAACCTGGAATCACATAATTCCCTGTAGCATCAAAAACCTCAACATTATCGGAAACTTTAATCTGAGTTCCTATTTCAACTATCCTATCTCCAATAATTAGAATCTCTTTTTGAGATATCTCTCCTTCATTTACTATGTTAGCATTAATGATTTTAAGCCCTCTCATATTTGATGTAAAAATTTTTTCTTATTTAAACGTAAGAATAAAACACCGAAGAATGCTTCCCAAATAATATTTCCACTCATCTTAGATTTTCCAAAAACTCTATTAACAAAAATTATTGGATGCTCTTTTATTTTGAAGCCATTAACCCAAGCCTTGTATTTAAGTTCAATTTGAAAAGCATATCCAATAAATTTCATTTGATCTAAATTGATAGTTTTTAAAACACTCATTTTATAGCCTACAAAGCCAGCAGTAGCGTCCTTAATTGGCATACTAGTAATTATTTGAACATATAATGATGCAAAATATGAAAGTAAAACCCTACTTAAGGGCCAATTTACAACATTGACTCCATTTATATACCTAGATCCAACTACTACATCAGCTTCAGAATCTAGTATTTTAATCATTGATTTTAATTCCATTGGTTGATGAGAAAAATCTGCATCCATTTCAAAAATATAATCATACTCCCTTTTTAGAGCCCATCTAAAACCATGAACATACGCTGCTCCTAAACCTTGTTTTTCTAACTTGGTTTCTAAAAAAAGAGAATTTGAAAAAATTTTCATAAGTTTTCTTACTTCCTCTCCAGTCCCATCAGGAGATAGATCGTCAACTATCAGAACATCTATCGATAGATCAGTATTAAAAACAGCATTAATGATTTTTGAAATATTCTCTATTTCATTGTAAGTAGGAATTATGACTAGTATATTATTCATTTTCATCATAGTAAAAATAACAAATGTAAATTCAACATAATGATGAAGAAGCAACAATAATTTTTTGAAATCTAGTAAATTTGAATTATGGGAGAACTAATTTTAAGAAATAATACTCAACAAGAATGGGTAAGCATTATTTTTTTTTTAAATCTTTTAATTGTTAGCAGTATTTTCTTTTTAAATCCAAATAGAGTTAAAAGAATGATTAAATTTTATGCTACAGATTTTTACATCAGTAAATATACTTCTGAAAGAAATTTAAACTATTTAAGTGTTTATAATCTGCTAAGTTTTTTATTAATTATTAATACTCTTTGTCTTTTAATTTTCTCTTTTTTCAATTATTCAAGTAAAGTTGCCAAATTTGACACTAAATATTATTACTTAATAATTGTTTTATTTATTTTTTTTGGAATTCGTTTTTTACTTCTAAAAATTGTAGCCGGTCTAATTGGAGAAACTATGGAATTAAAATCACTTTTTTTTAAAAGTTTTACTCATCACGTTCAATTTTCTCTTATTTTATTTATTGTTCTGTTTTTGAATTTTTATTCTTCTTTTTCGAATATTACATTTATTTGGGTTACCTCTTTTATAGGACTTATGTGGTTTTTTTATCAAAGTAGTGTCATTGTTTCTGTTTTTCGTTCTAAACCTAGAGAACTTATCTACATAATTCTTTATCTTTGCACATCAAAAATTATTCCTTGGTATTGGTTATATTTTTTTGTAGTAGAATTAAAGTTATAACAAAAAAAGATTATGAAAGTTAAAACAATTCTAGTATCTCAACCAGAACCTTCATCTGAGAAATCTCCTTATAATAGACTTCAAAACAAACATAAATTAACTATAGATTTTAGACCCTTTATTCATGTCGAAGGAGTTGATGCAAAAGAAGTACGCCAACAAAAAATAGATTTTAAAAATTACAATAACGTCATATTAACAAGTCGTAATGCGGTTGATCATTTTTTCCGTTTATGTAAAGATATGCGATTTTCAGTCCCAGATTCAACTAAATATTTTTGCTTATCCGAAGCAGTAGCCTTTTATCTTCAAAAATATGTAGTTTACAGAAAAAGAAAAATTTATGTTGGAAAAGGAAAAATTGGAGATTTAGAGGGTGTTTTAAAAAAATTTGAAAAAGAAACCTTTCTTTTTCCTACTTCTAACATGCTTAAAAAAGACGTTCCTGACTTTTTGAGTTCAATTAATTTGAAATGGACTCGTGCAGTGTTATACAGAACTGTAGTCAGTGATTTATCTGATTTAAGAAATGTTTATTATGATATTCTTGTGTTTTTTAGCCCATCGGGAATTGAATCATTATTTAAAAATTTTCCTGACTTTAAGCAAAATAAAACTAGGATATCAGCATATGGAAATTCAACAATCAAAGCTGCTGAAGATGCTGGTCTAGTTGTTCAAATTAAGGCACCTACTTCAAAAAGTCCATCTATGACCATGGCTATAGAGCAATATGTTGAAAACATAAAGTAAATTTTATTATCACCTAAAATTCTAATCAAACAAAATTTCATCACTAAAACTTATATTAAGGCTGTGATGGAATTAATAAATAATTTTTTAAAAAAAAATTAATATTTAAGTACTTCCATTTTTTAGCTAAAGATTCTCAGAATAATTCTAAAAGTATTTAAGAAGTAACATGAACATAAAAACTCTATTATATCGTTATATTTTTTATTTTACTTTTTTTAAAATTAATATCAGATAAATTCATTATAATATTTTACATTAATTATTTAATCTTAATTTGAATAAAAATAAATAGTTAAATAGTTTGAAAATTTTAAAACAAATAGTTAAAATAGACGGTATTGATAAAATCATCTTAAAAAATCTTTTACAAGATGCAAGGACACCAATACAATTCATTGCTAAAGCTAGTGGAATATCAGGGGCGGCAGTACACCAAAGATTAAAGAAGCTTGAAAAGGCTAATGTTATTTCTGGTTCACAAATTATCTTAAACCCAAAAGTACTAGGATTTAAAACTGTTGCCTTTATTGGTATCTACCTAGATAAAGCAATGCGAAATCCCGAAGCTGTGAAACAATTAAAAGATATTCCTGAGGTAATTGAATGTCACTATACAACTGGAAACTGGAGTATTTTTGCTAAACTTTTATGTCAAGATAATGAGCATTTAATGGAATTACTTAACAAAAAAATTCAATCAGTAAAGGGTGTTTCAAGAACAGAGACTTTTATTTCCTTGCAAGAGCAGATGAATCGACAAATTACATTTTAACTAACTTCTCCTCTCCCCAAAAACTTGAAAAGCAAAATAAACTATTTTAGATAAAGATGATAAAGTTTCAATAACCAAAATTCTTTCGGCTCGCCTCAATTTATCTTTAACTCCAGATAATTTTTCATGATTTATCATATTCTTTCTTTATATCCATACCAAAGCACAATTAGCAGCAACTAACTCTTTAAAAAAGGTATTAAAACCAAATGATATTCCAATTGAAAAAAGATCCTACTCCAGCCAACGAATATCAAAATAAAATTTATTAGTATTAGACCATAAATAATTGCTTCCCATTTTTTTATAAGAATAATTTATCCATTTGAATTGACATAACAATTATTTGAATTTTAACTTGTAATAAATAATTATCATTTGAAGAAGAGCAGCAATAAAATTAGCAATAATGACCGAAATACTTCCAATTAAAAGTCCATAGATAAACCAAAGAATTACTCCTGTCAACATAAAAAGATACATACTTAAGGATATTCCATCAGAGCTTTTGAACTTCCATATTTTGTATACCTGAGGTAAAAAAGAACTCGTAGTTAAACAAGCTGCAATTAAACCAATGACTTCAATTTGTATCTCGGTCATCAGAAAACAATATTGATTATTTTATTTGGTACAATAATCCACTTTTTTGGAGTTTTTCCCCGTAAGTATTCCGTTGTCCTTAAATCCTTTAAGATTACTTTTTTTATAGCATCTTGATCTAAATTTAAAGACAAATTAATAGTAAAGCGCATCTTCCCATTGAATGAGACTGGATAATTCTTAGAGTCCTTAATCAGATATGATTCATTTACTTTTGGAAAGGGGGTATTTACAAGCGTAGATTTATTTCCTAACTGTTGCCATAATTCCTCAGCTAAATGGGGTGCAAATGGTGATAAAAGAATAGTCAAGGGAGAAAGAATTTCCCTACTGTGACATTTAAGATTAATCAATTCATTAACACAAATCATAAATGAACTCACACAGGTATTAAATGAAAAGTTTTCAATATCATTATTGATTTTCTTAATTGTTTCGTGTAATATTTTTAACTCTCCTTTACTTGGTTTTATATCTGTTATAATCAATTGGTTATCATTATAAAACAAACGCCAGTATTTCTTTAAGAAATTGTGAACACCTGAAATTCCAGCAGTATTCCATGGCTTGGCCTGTTCAATAGGTCCTAAAAACATCTCATACATTCTTAGTGTATCTGCACCATACTGATCACAAATCTCGTCAGGATTAACCACATTATATTTAGACTTAGACATTTTTTCGACTTCGCGACCCACCTTAAAAATATTCATATTCATTACAAATTCTGCAGACTCAAATTGAGCTTGCCATTTACGTAAACTTTCAACATCTAATTCATCTGAAGTATTAACCAGATTAACATCAACGCGAATAGGCTCAAAACCTTCCAAAGAATCAAGAAGATCTTTAGATATATAGGTTTTTGTACCAGGCTTTCTATAAATAAATGCAGAAGTACCTAAAATCATTCCCTGATTAATTAACTTTTTAGCATATTCTTCCACTGGTAATAGTTGTAAGTCAAAAAGAAATTTCTGCCAAAATCGGGAATATAGAAGGTGACCCGTAGCATGTTCGCTACCTCCTAAATATAGATCTACGTCTTGCCAGTAACTAGCAGCCTCTTTTCCAACAAAAGCTTCAGAATTTTGAGCATCCATATAACGATAAAAATACCAAGAACTCCCAGCCCACCCTGGCATAGTATTTAATTCTAGCGGAAATACTGATTTGTTATTAATTTTATCATTTTCTACAATTATTTTTAATTTAGTGTCCCAGGCCCATTTTTTTGCATTTCCAAGTGGTGGAGATCCATCAGAAGTAGGTAAATAATTTTCTATTTCTGGAAGCCTTAAGGGGAGATCTTCTAAAGTCAAAGGATGTGGGATTTGATCTTTGTAATACATTGGAATTGGCTCTCCCCAATAGCGTTGTCTGCTAAAAATAGCATCGCGTAAGCGATAATTTATTGTTCCTTCGCCACATCCCTTTTTTTCTAGAACCTCAATCACTCTTGACATCGCTTTTTCATAATTGAGATTTGTTAAAAAATCCGAATTATATATTAAAGTATCTGCTTTATCCGTATGAGCTTTTTTTTCTATAGAAACCCCCTTAAATATATTTTTAATGGGAATTTTAAAATATTTTGCAAATTCATAATCTCTTTGGTCACCGCATGGCACAGCCATTACAGCTCCAGTACCATAATCGGCTAAAACATAATCTCCTATCCAGATTGGAATTCGATCTCCTGTAAAAGGATGCAGTACATAACTACCTGTAAATACTCCCGTAATATTCTTTACATCTGCCATTCGCTCCCGTTGCGTTCGTTGTTGAGTTTGTTTTATATATTCCTCAACAGCAGCTTTTTGACTGCGATGAGTAAGGGTCTGAACCAATTCAAGTTCAGGTGCTAAGGTCATAAAAGTAACACCAAAAATTGTGTCGGGTCTTGTAGTAAATACCTCAATCTTTTGATCATGTCCTTCAATTTGAAAGAAAACTTTTGCTCCTACAGATTTTCCAATCCAATTGCGCTGCATTTCTTTTAAAGATTCAGGCCAGTCAATTTGTTCCAAACCGTCGAGTAAACGCTGGGCATAAGCTCCAATTCTCATACTCCACTGTTTCATTTTCCTTTTAGTGACAGGGTGACCTCCGCGTTCCGATACTCCATTAATAATTTCATCATTAGCCAAAACGGTTCCTAATTCAGAACACCAATTAACTTCAGTTTCTGAAAGATATGTAAGCCGATAATTTAAAAGAATTTCCTGTTTTTTAGAAGAAGTAAATACATGCCATTGATTTGCTGAAAAAATATCCATATTAGAACTACAAACCGCATTTACTTTATAATTTCCTTCCTTTTCAAAACAAAATATTAAATCAGAAATTGGCAGTGCTTTATTAGCGTCATTACAATAATAATGATCAAATAACAAAAGAAAAATCCATTGGGTCCATTTGTAAAAATCAGGACTTGAGGTTTGTACTTCTCTACTCCAATCGAAAGAGAACCCCATCTTATCCAATTGATCACGGTATCGAGAAATATTATTTTTTGTTGTTTTAGCTGGATGCTGTCCTGTTTGGATAGCATATTGTTCTGCAGGTAAACCAAAAGAGTCGTAACCTTGGGGATGTAGTACATTAAACCCTTTATGTCTCTTGTAGCGTGCTAAAATATCACTAGCTATATAGCCAAGGGGGTGTCCAACATGAAGTCCAGATCCAGAAGGGTAAGGGAACATGTCCAGAATATAATATTTTGGCTTATCAGAATTATTTTCTACTCTAAAGGTTTTGTTTTTAGCCCAGTATATTCGCCATTTTTTTTCAATTTTTTTAAAGTCGTAACCCAATATTTTATTGTTAATTGTTATGAAAGGCACAAAAATACGTTTATTGCTTGAATGTTAAAAAGCTAAAAGAATATTTTATCTCTATCCTAATCTTATATTTCTTTTCTATTTTTATAAAAAATATTCACTTTGGCTAAAAGTTTTCAAGATAATTATCAAAAAAGAAGGATTTTAAATAATTATTTCTCAGTTATAATTAGTATTACTGTGGTTTTATTTTTCATTGGAATCTTAGGATTATTTTTACTAAATACTAAGAGTTTAGCTTCTCATTTTAAGGAACAAATTGTAATGACTGTGTATTTAAAAGATAATGCTAAGGACATTGAAATTACTCAAATGCAAAAAAAGATTCAACTTAATTCTTCAACTAAAAGAGTTCAGTTCAAGTCAAAAGAGGATGCTGCAGAAGAATACGCAAGAGATATCGGGGAAGATTTTGTGGAATTTTTAGGATTCAACCCACTACTAAATTCTATTGATATTTATTTCAATGCTGCATATGTAAATGCTTTGAGCCTAAATCAAACTAAAACAGAAATTGAAATTTCAGATTTTGTAGCCGAAGTAGTTTACGATCAACCCCTGGTAACTCTTTTAGAAAAAAACATTGAAAGAATTTCTTTTGTGCTCTTAATAAGCACGGCTTTATTTGTTGTAATTGCGCTACTATTAATCAATAGTTCCATTCGACTTTCTATCTACTCAAAACGATTTGTTATTAAAACCATGCAATTAGTCGGTGCCACAAAATCCTTTATACGAAGACCTTTTATTTTGAGCCATTTAAGCTTAGGTATTATAAGTTCTTTCCTGGCATTAACAGCTCTAAACTTTTTACTTTGGGAGGTAAATAAAAGATTTCCAGAGATAGAAATAATGCAGCAGACAAGTGAATTAATGATTGTTTTTGGAAGTGTTTTAATTCTAGGCATCAGCATAACTGGAGTAAGTACTTTTTTTGCTACTCAACGATATTTAAACCTTAAAACAGATGCTGTCTACTAATTTAACAAAATGAAACAATCACAATCTTCTAAAAAATTTTTATTTGGTAAACGTAATTATCAGTTTCTATTCGTCTCAATTTTAATTATTGCGACAGGCTTTATTTTAATGATTGGAGGTGGTAGTGATGATCCAAAATACTTCAATGAAGCTATTTTTAATTTTAGAAGAATTCGATTAGCCCCTTCATTAATTCTTATTGGCTTTGTTATTGCCATGTACTCAATCTTAACCAAATCGAGTAGTAAAAAATGAAATATATAGAAGCTATTATTATTGGTATTATTCAGGGTTTTACTGAATTTTTACCAATCTCCTCTAGCGGTCATTTAGAAATTGGAAAAGCTTTATTTGGAAATGAAGCTATTGGTCAAGAAAGCTTGTTCCTTACTTTAGTGCTGCATTTTGCAACGGCTCTAAGTACCATGGTAGTTTTTAAAAATGAAATTCGAGAAATCTTAAAAGGTCTTTTAGATTTCGAAATGAATGATCACACTCAATTCTCAATAAAAATAATTATTTCAATGATTCCTGCAATTCTAGTAGGCCTGTTTTTTCAAAATCAAATTGAAGCTTTGTTTTCCAAAAATTTAGTGCTTGTAGGGGTAATGTTATTATTTACAGCTATGATTCTCTTTCTTGCAGATCTAGCTAGTGATACTCAAAAAAAAGTAACCTTCTCAAATGCCTTTTTATTAGGAATTGTGCAAGCGATAGCTATTCTTCCCGGAATATCAAGAAGCGGTTCAACGATTGCAAGTGCTGTACTTTTAGGGATTGATCGCCAAAAAGCTACGCGTTTTTCCTTTCTCATGGTACTCCCACTTATCTTTGGTAGCATGGCTAAAACGATTATTGACTTGGAAGGAACCCCACAAAACTCGAATATTACTATCTTGGCTATAGGCTTTATATCAGCTTTTATCAGTGGGATTGTAGCCTGTAAATGGATGATCACTATCGTAAAAAAAAGTCAGCTAAGATATTTTAGCTACTACTGTATATTTGTTGGTGTAATAACCTTGATTTATGGACTTTTTTAAAGAAAGCTTTAAAGCAGAAGTTTTGCAGCAAGGACAAGTCTTTTTAATTGACAAACCCATTGGCTGGACTTCTTTTCAGGTAGTAAATAAAATTCGTTGGTATCTTAAGAACCAAACAGGATTAGAAAAATTAAAAGTAGGACATGCAGGCACTCTAGACCCCCTAGCAACGGGACTACTAGTGATTTGTACAGGTAAAAAAACGAAAGAAATAAATGAACTTCAACATCAAGAAAAAGTTTACAATGGGACCTTTACCATTGGAAGCACAACTCCTTCTTACGATCTGGAAACAAAAGTTGATGCAACTTTTCCTACAAAGCATATTACTGAAGCTTTGATTCTAGAAGCTGCTAGAAGTTTAACGGGTGAAATTCAACAAACACCCCCTATATTTTCTGCTCTTAAGAAAAATGGGAAAAGACTTTACGAATATGCAAGAATGGGAGAAAAAATTAAGATTCAGCCTCGTAAAGTGCATATATCAAAATTTGAAATAAAACGAAAAGATCCTACTAAACTAGATTTTTTAATTCATTGTAAAAAAGGCACATACATTCGAAGTCTAGCCCATGATTTTGGGAAAAAACTTAACTCAGGAGCGCATCTTTCTTCCCTTCGAAGAATAAAAAACGGATCACAGTCAATAGAAAATGCTTACAGTATGGAAAGTGTGATAGATCAGAATTCAAAAAAAAATATTAAGAGCATAAAATCCGTACTTTAAAACTTACTAATTTTATAGCATGAATATAAAAAGTATCATCCTAACAAAAGAGGTAAAAAATAAAACCAAACTAACTTCAGCTATAAAAAAGCTTAAGAAGGAAAAAAATGCGGTGATTCTAGCACACTATTATCAAGATGATGCAATACAAGAAGTTGCAGATTATTTAGGAGATAGTCTTTATCTAGCTCAACAAGCAGCGAAAGTTGAAAATGATATTATTGTTTTTGCAGGAGTACATTTCATGGCTGAGACAGCAAAAATAATAAACCCTTCAAAAAAAGTTCTTCTACCCGATCTTAAAGCAGGGTGTTCACTAGCTGATTCTTGTCCTCCAGACGATTTTGCAGCTTTTAAAGCAATTCATCCTGATGCTTTAGTAGTTTCATACATCAATTGCTCGGCAGAAGTAAAAATGCTTAGTGACTTAGTTTGCACCTCAAGTAATGCTAAAAAAATAATTGAAAGTATCCCTAAAGATCAAAAGATCATTTTTGCTCCTGATAAAAATTTAGGAGCATATCTTAACAAAGAAACAGGTCGGAATATGGTCCTTTGGCAAGGATCATGTATTGTTCACGAAGCCTTTTCTTTTGAAAAAATTATTTCTCTTATAAAATCATATCCTAATGCAAAATTCATTGCACATCCTGAAAGTGAATCTCCAGTTTTAGATATTGCACATTATATTGGAAGTACTTCTGGACTTTTAGATTTTGTTCAAAAGGATAAAGCTAAAGAATACATCGTAGCAACTGAAGCAGGTATCCTTTATGAAATGCAAAAACGCTGCCCTAAAAAAACATTTATTCCAGCACCAGTTGAAGATGACACTTGTGCATGTAGTGAATGTGCTTTTATGAAACTTAACACTTTAGAAAAACTATATCGCTGTTTATTAAATGAATCTCCTGAAGTGAAAATGGATAAAAAACTCATGGATGGTGCAAGAATTCCTATACAACGCATGTTTGAATTGAGTTAATAATGGTCAAAGATATTCTTGTTATTGGAACTGGGATTTCAGGTTTAACTTTTGCGATTAAGGTTGCAGAAGAAAATCCGAAACTGACCCTTACTTTAATTTCTAAAATGGATATAAATGAAGGGAATACAAAATATGCACAAGGAGGAATTGCAGTAGTTCAAAATTTAAAAAAAGATTCTACTGAAAAGCACATTCAAGACACCCTTGACGCAGGAGATGGAGCTTGTGATTCCGAAGTTGTAAAGTTTGTAGTAGAAGAGGCAAATGAACGTTTAGATGAGCTAATCCAATGGGGTGCTGCATTTGACAAAAAGAAAGAACAATTTGACTTAGGAATTGAAGGGGGGCACTCAGAAAAGAGAATTGTGCACTACAAAGACCAAACAGGAAAACAAATCCAAGAAGTTCTTACTGCAAAGGTAAAAAGTTTTCCTAATGTCATCATTTTAGAAAACCATACACTTGTCGACTTAATTACAGATCACCACTCGAAATCAAAAATGAAGCGTTGCTATGGGGCTTATGTAATTTCTCAAGAAAAGGAAGAAATTATTAAAATTTGCGCTAAGATTACTGTACTTTCTACAGGGGGAGCTGGAAGCTTATATGCTTATTCGACTAACCCAAGTGTTGCCACTGGAGATGGCTTAGGTGCCGCGTATCGTGCCAAGGTTCAAATGGACTGCTTACCCTTTGTTCAATTTCATCCTACTGCCTTAAGAGACAAGATAGATAATAACATTTTTTTAATTACTGAAGCAGTAAGAGGTGCAGGAGCAAAACTACGCAATAACTTACTAGAGCAATTTATGCTAAAAATTGATCCAAGAGGTGAACTGGCTCCCAGAGACATTGTAGCAAGAGGAATTCAAAAACAAATACAGGAACAAGATGACAACTTTGTATGGCTTGATGGTTCAGAGATATCCAAGGAACAATGGAAATTAAATTTTCCAATGATTTATAAAACATGTAAATCAATGGGTATTTTTTTACCAGAAGACCCAATTCCGGTTGTCCCTGCAGCTCATTATTTTTGTGGTGGAATTAAGGTGAATAAAAATAGTGAATCTAGTTTAAAAGGACTCTATGCTGTTGGTGAGTGTAGCTCCACGGGATTACATGGAGCTAATAGACTTGCTTCTAATTCCCTTTTGGAAGCTCTAGTTTTTGCCCATCGAGCGGCTATTGATTGTATTAAATCTCTTTACGAACCTTTACCGCAAAATAATTTTTACAATAAAATACCTGAATGGAAGGGTGATGACTATTCAAAAAATATCATAATTGAAAGTGTAAAACTTTTAAGAGAGGAATTACAAGAAATCATGACGAATTATGTAGGAATTTTTAAGACAGTTGATGGCTTGAAACGAGCAGAAAAAAGAATCAATGATATCTATCTTACAGTACAAATTTTATATAACCAAAACAAATTAACTAATGGATTATGTGAATTGAGAAATATGGTAAGTATTGCTTATTTATTAACAAAACAAGCTCAAGAAATTAAAGAAAATAAAGGCGTCTTTTACAATCAAAACTATGTTTAATAATTTCTATAATAATTATAAAAATGAAATTAATTCTTTTATTGATAATTCACTTTTGGAGGATATAGGAATTGGCGATCATAGCAGCCAATCATCCATTAATGTTTCAGACCATAGTAGTGCTCAATTATTAATTAAAGAAAAAGGACTTATAGCAGGAATAACACTTGCTAAGCATATTTTTAAACGTTATGATTCTAATCTGAAATTTAATTCCCTTTTAGACGAGGGTGATTCCGTTAGAGATGGGGATATTGCATTTACAGTAAAAGGTTCTACTCAGTCTATTCTTTCTACCGAGCGAGTTGTACTTAATTGTATGCAAAGGATGAGCGGTATAGCTAGTCTAACATCTGGTTTAAATGAAATGATTCAACACACTTCCTGTAAGCTTTTGGATACTAGAAAAACAACTCCTAATTTTCGTTATCCAGAAAAATGGGCTGTTCTAATTGGCGGAGGTTTCAACCATAGAATGGGTCTATTTGATTCTATAATGATTAAGGACAATCATGTAGATTTTTGTGGAAGTATGACACGGGCATTGAAAAAGACATCACTATATATTAAAAATTTAGGAAGACCAATTGATGTAATTGTAGAGTGTAGAAATGAAAAAGAAATTAAAGAAGCATTAACTTTTTCTTTTATAAGTAGAATTCTTCTTGATAATCATAGTCCAGCTGAATTAAGTAAAGCTATATCAATGATTGCAAAAAAAATACCGACAGAAGCTTCTGGTATGATCACAAGATATAACCTTGTTGAATATGCTGAAACGGGTGTTGATTTTATTTCTATGGGAGCTTTAACTTACGGTGCTGATATTATAGACTTGAGTTTAAAAGCTTTTTTAGAATAAAATATGATTCTCTAAAGATTGTAGTATAAGCCAGAAAAATTCTTCTTTAATTTTTATATTTGTATAACATCATACTTATATGAAATATCAAAGAATTCTCTTAAAATTAAGTGGTGAAGCTCTAATGGGTAATTTAAGTCACGGTATTGACCCTGAACTCATCGATAGATATGCCAAAGAGATTAAAAAAGTTTTTGATAAAGACATCGAAATTGCAATCGTTATAGGAGGAGGAAATATATTTAGAGGAATATCTGGAGCAAGTAAAGGGATGGATCGTGTTCAAGCTGACTATATGGGAATGCTAGCAACTGTTATAAATGGGTTAGCACTTCAAGGTGCTTTAGAAAATAACGGTGTTCCTACACGACTTCAGACAGCGATCAAAATTGAGGCTATTGCAGAACCTTTTATCAAAAGGAAGGCTACAAGGCATTTAGAAAAAGGAAGGGTAGTTATCTTTGGTTCTGGAACTGGAAATCCTTATTTCACGACAGACTCAGCGGCTGTTTTAAGAGCAATTGAAATTGATGCTGATGTTATTTTAAAAGGAACAAGAGTAGATGGTATTTATACTGAGGATCCAGAAAAAAACATAAAAGCAACCAAATTTGATAACATCTCTTTTGATGATGTACTCAAAAAAGGAATAAAAGTAATGGATACTACAGCCTTCACATTAAGCAAGGAAAATAATTTACCAATTATTGTTTTTGATATGAACACGTCTGATAATCTATTCAAGGTTGTTAAAGGAAATAATATTGGAACAAGAGTAAATTTGTAAGATATAACAGATGGAAGAAGAAATGCAATTTATTGTTGATACTGCTAAAGAAAATATGGAGCTAGCGTTAAAACATTTAGATAAAGAAATGCTCAATATACGTGCAGGTAAAGCAAACCCCATTATGCTTTCCGGAGTCAAAGTTGATTATTATGGTACTCCAACACCTCTTTCTCAAGTTGCTAATGTAAATTCTCCAGATGGAAGAACTCTTACAGTCCAGCCCTGGGAAAAGGCAATGTTGTCGGAAATTGAAAAATCAATTTTGGTAGCTAATTTAGGTTTAAATCCAATGAATAATGGAGAATCTATAATTATTAATATTCCTGTCCTTACAGAAGAACGAAGAAGAGAATTAGCAAAACTTGCAAAGGCTGAAGTTGAAAGTGCGAAAATCTCCATTCGTGCTGCAAGAAAAGATGCAAACACCGAAATCAAAAATTCTGATATCTCAGAGGATCTTCAAAAAAACTTTGAAATAGATATCCAAAATATCACTGATCAATATATTTCAAAAGCTGATGAGACTTTTAGCTTAAAAGAAAAAGAAATTCTAACGGTTTAAAACAATGTTTTTTCCCGTTAATCGGTCCTTTTATGAGAAAAACTAAAGAATCTAATTTTTGGGGCCTAGTAGCAAGGCTCATATTAAGGAATAGAATTCTTATTTTATTAGGAATCATCTTACTTACTTTATTCTGGTCATTACAATGGAAAAACATGCGGTTTACATTTACCGAAGCCAATCTTCTTCCAGATAATCATCCTGAGAATATCTTATACAAATCTTTTACGAAAACTTTTGGGGAGGAGGGAAATGTAATTGTAATTGCTTTTCAAGACAGTCTGTTCTTTGCACAAAAAAATAGGGAGGCATGGAAATTATTAAATGAAAAAATTGAAAGTTTTGAAGAAATCAATTTTGTATTATCTACTGAAAATCTTCAAGAACTTGTTAAAAATAATAAAGGGGGTAATTTTTTTCTAAAAAAAGTATCTGACGATTTTCCTCCAAATAAAAAAAATAATGAGAAATTTAAGCAGAAATTATTCTTAGAATTACCTTTTTACAACAACTTACTTTTTGACAAAAATTCAAGCACTATTCGCTCTGTAATTTACATGGACTCTGAAATTGTAAATACAGCTCTTCGCAAAGACTTTATTTTTGAAATCTTTATACCACTCATAAAAAAGTTTGAAAAAGAATCAGAAGTAGATGTGCGAATTTCTGGTATGCCATATATTAGAACGTTAAATGCACAAAATATTGTAGATGAGATAGGTTTGTTTGTCCTTGGAGCAACCTTAGTAACATCATTAATTTTCTTTTTGTTCTTTAGATCTTTTAGAGCAACATTTATCTCTTTAATTGTTGTTGCAGTTGGAGTGATGTGGGCTTTTGGAATTTTAGGTTTTTTGGGCTATGAAATAACAGTTCTCACTGCTCTTATCCCACCATTAATAATAGTTATAGGAGTTCCAAATTGTATTTTTTTGATCAATAAATATCAACAAGAAATTGCCAGGCATAGTAATCAAGCAAAATCACTTCAAAGAGTAATTGCTAAAATTGGAAATGCAACATTAATGACCAATTTAACTACAGCCTCTGGATTTGCAACATTTATTTTGACAAATAGTAAGATTTTAAAAGAATTTGGAGTAGTTGCATCTATTAATATTATTTCAATATTCCTACTTTCTCTTCTTATTATTCCAATTACTTATAGTTTTATGGAACGCCCAAACAAGAAGCATTTAAAACATTTGAAAAATAAAACAGTTGACTTTTTTGTGAGCTGGATGGAGCACAAGGTGCGTAAAAAGAGAATAAATGTATACATAGTTTCTTTATTAGGATTAATAATTGGAATAACAGGTATTTATCAGATGAAGATTTCAGGTAGTTTAATAGAGGATATGCCCAAAAGCGCAAGTTTTTTTAAGGATATTCTCTTCTTTGATGATAATTTTAATGGTATTGTTCCACTTGAAGTTTGGATTGATAGCAAGCGTGAAGATGGAATTGTCAAACCAGCCACTCTTAGAAGAATGAATCGACTTCATGATGTAATAGAAGAAATCCCAGAGTTAGCTCCACCTTTATCAATAGTAAATGTAGTTAAATACGCTAAACAAGCATATTATAACGGTAATCCTAATTATTATTCGTTACCAACCTCTCAAGAAAATAGTTTTATATACCCATACTTAAATAAATCTGAAAGTAATAGTAAAATTTTAAGTGGCTATGTTGACAGTTCGGGACAGTTTGGTCGAATAACAACTTATATGAAGGATATAAAAACCCATCGTATGGAAGAAATAGAAAATGATTTAATTGATAAAATTGATAAAATTTTTCCTGAAGAACGTTATGGTGTAAAGATTACTGGAAAATCACTTCTATTTCTCAAGGGAACTAAATATTTAATCAAAAATCTAATTTTATCTTTAAGTCTTGCTATTCTTTTAATCGCTTTTTTTATGGCATTTCTCTTCCGATCTTTAAAGATGATAATTATTTCATTAATCCCTAATCTATTGCCCCTTATAATAACTGCCGGGGTGATGGGATTTACTGGAATTCCCCTGAAACCGTCTACCATTCTTGTATTTAGTATAGCATTTGGCATCTCTGTAGATGATACCATCCACTTTTTAGCAAAATATAGGCAAGAACTTATTGCTAACGGGTGGAGGATAAATAAGGCTGTATTTGCTGCATTACGAGAAACAGGGATAAGCATGTTCTATACTTCGATAGTATTGTTTTTTGGTTTTTCAGTCTTTTTATCATCAAACTTTGGGGGAACTCAGGCCTTAGGAGGACTAGTAGCTGTTACCTTAATGATGGCTATGTTGGCAAATTTAATTTTACTCCCTTCTCTACTTATATCGTTAGAAGATTCTGTAAGCAATTACAAGGATTTAAAAGAACCTAAACTTAAAATTTTAGATTAAAATCTACAGTTTAGGTTTGATTAAAACTTTCTGAAATAAACTTATCTTTGTAGAACGATTCGATTAAAGAAAAACTAAGAACTATAATCTTAATTTACACCATTAATACATTTAGAAAAGATACTTATAAATGAAAGTAGCGAAAATCAAAACCCTTTTAAAATCGTCAAAATTCAACCAAGTAAGCGCTGTACAGGGATGGGTCAAAACGTTTAGAGCCAATCGATTTATTTCGCTTAATGACGGTTCATCTCTTGAGAATCTTCAATGTGTTGTTGATTTTGATAGCTTAGAAGAATCTTTTATAAAACGAATAACTTCTGGAGCAGCATTACATTTAGAAGGTACTTTGGTTAAAAGTCAAGGCAGTGGACAAACAATTGAATTACAAGTAAAAAAAATTAAAATTTATGGGGATTCTGACCCAGAAAAATACCCTATCCAACCTAAAAAACATAGTTTAGAATTTTTACGTGAAAAGGCTCACTTGAGAATTCGAACTTCAACATTTGCTGCTGTTATGCGAGTACGCTCAGCTTTATCATTTGCAGTCCATAAGTTTTTTCAAGAAAAAGGCTTTTTTTATGTCAATACACCTATTATTACTGGAAGTGATGCGGAGGGTGCTGGAGAGATGTTTCGAGTAACTTCACTACATCCTAAAAATCCACCTTTGGATGATAAAGGAGTTGTAGATTATAAAAAAGATTTTTTCGGTAAGGAAACAAATCTAACTGTATCTGGACAACTAGAAGCTGAATCATATGCCCTTGGACTAGGAGAAGTTTATACTTTTGGCCCAACATTTCGTGCTGAAAACTCTAATACCACTAGACACCTTGCCGAATTCTGGATGATTGAACCTGAAATGGCATTTTATGATCTTACAGATAATATGAATTTGGCTGAGAGATTCATAAAGAGTGTTTTAACGGATATAATAAAAAATTGTTTTGAAGATTTAAAACATCTTGATATACGACTAACAAAAGAGGACCAAAGTAAACCCAAAGATGAGAGAAGTCCAATGGGACTAATAGAGAAAATAAATTTTATTATTGATAATGATTTTAAAAGAATTAGTTACACTGAAGCTTATCAAATTTTAAGAAACTCCAAGCCTAATAAAAAAAAGAAATTCAAATTCCCTGTTAATGAATGGGGTTTTGATTTACAGAGTGAACATGAGCGTTATTTAGTAGAGAAACACTTTAATTGTCCAGTAATATTATTTGATTATCCTTCAAATATCAAAGCCTTTTACATGCGAAGAAATGATGATGGGAAGACAGTTAGAGCAATGGACATTCTCTTTCCAGGAATTGGTGAAATAGTCGGTGGTTCACAGAGAGAAGAACGTTTAGAAGTGTTAGAAAAGTGTATTAAAGATTTGAATATAGATGTAGAAGAATTATGGTGGTATCTTGATCTAAGAAGGTTTGGCAGTGTACCACATAGTGGTTTTGGATTAGGCTTTGAGAGATTAGTTCAATTTGTAACAGGAATGAATAACATTCGAGATGTAATTCCGTTTCCTAGAACTCCTCAAAATGCAGCCTTTTAAGGATGAAATATAAATTATAACAGTTTAAGACTAGATGCTAAAGCAACAGCTCCATTTAAAGCTTTCTCAAAAATTATCTCCTCAACAAATTCAATTGATGAAGATGATTCAACTTTCTACACTTGAGCTGGAGCAAAAGATTGAAGCTGAAATAGGAGAAAATCCTGCCTTAGAAAATGGTATTGAAAGAACTAATAACGATAATCACGAAAATGAGTTTGATGAAGGAACTAAAATAGAAGCAGAAGAAATTAATATTGATCAATATTTAAGCGATGATGAAACTCCCTCCTATAAACTCTACTCAAATAATTACAACAATCAAGAAAATGAAACAACAGTCCCAGTATCGTCTGGTATGAGTTTTCACCAATACTTGTCTCAACAAATAGGAAATTTAATCCTTGGTGAAAAAGAGATGATTATTGCAGAATTTATAATTGGTAGTATTGATGAAAGTGGATATTTAAGAAGAAGTAATGAAGAGCTAATGGATGATCTAGCCTTTACTCAAAATATTATTGTAGATACGCATGAAATTGGAAAAACATTAAAAGCAGTACAATCACTTGACCCACCTGGTGTTGGTGCTCGTTCACTTCAAGAGTGTCTTGAAATTCAATTAGAAAAAAAGAAAAAGAATCGTCCTGAAGTAATATTAGCTCTTAATATCATTAAAAATGAATTTGAACACTTTAGCCATAAACATTATGTGAAACTTCAAGAAAGACTTGGCGTTAATAAAAATGAATTGAAAATTGCTTTAAATCTGATAAGTAGGCTAAATCCAAAACCAGGAGGTTCGCTTTCTGGATCAAATCAAAATACTCAAGTTGTTCCAGATTTTATTTTAAACATTGAAGATGGTAAACTAAATGTTGTGTTAAATCATAGGAATGCACCTCAATTGCGTGTTTCGAACGAATATAAAGAAATGCTTTTAGGATATTCTGAAACTAATTTTAAATCAAAACCCCAAGAAGAAGCAGTGCAATTTATTAAGCAAAAACTTGATTCAGCAAAATGGTTCATTGATGCTATAAAACAACGTCACCAAACCTTGGAACTAACCATAAATGCTATTTTAGATCATCAAACAGAATATTTTTTGACGGGAGACGAACGGAAATTACGTCCAATGATATTAAAAGATATTGCAGATAAAATAGAAATGGATATTTCAACTATCTCACGTGTTGCAAGTAGTAAATACATAGATACACCTTATGGTGTCAAATTACTAAAAAACTTTTTTTCAGAAGGATTAAAAAATCAAGAAGGAGAGGATGTTTCCTCTATAGAAATAAAAAAAAATCTAGAAAAATTTATTTCATTGGAAAACAAGAAAAAACCGTTAACAGATCAATCGCTTTCTACTATGATGAAAGAAAAAGGATATATTATAGCAAGGAGAACAATTGCAAAATATAGAGAGCAATTAGATATTCCTGTTGCAAGAATGAGAAAAGAGCTTTAGCAATTACAACAAATAAAAAATCAATCCAATTTTAATTGGAGTAAATTTTATCGGCAAAGCATTTGAGGTGTTTGCCTTAGAATTAAAAAAAGGTAGAAGCCTATAAGAAATATAAAAATTCCAAGTATTATAGCCAAAACTAATATACGCTTTAGAACCAAATGCTTGTATTTCATCTGAAAGTTTAACAAAATTTGAATCTTGTCTTGCCTTTGTTCTATAATGCCATTGAAATGCTATACCCCCGTAAAATCTCCAAAAAGCGTAATCAGATGGAGAAGAACTTCTCCAGCGTAAAGACCAGGGTAATTCTAGGGACTGAACGGAAATAAAAAGAGGTACATTAGATTCATTATTTAAATCAGTAAGGTTATAAATTCCCTCGTCTAATTGAATTAAATTAGTTGTATATCGCTCAAAATCAAATCCTAAGCCAATTCCTGTAGCAAAACGCCCAGAAGAATTCAAAGGAATATCTCGAATAAAACCTAACTGAAAATGCCTAGAAAGTCCTTTAGGATTAAAAGCTTCTTGATTGCTTTTAAGAAGCATAAAAGATGTACCAAAATAAATTTGGTCTTCACGATAAAAATTAGTGTTTTCATTATCAGAAGTTTTTTGTCCTAATAGATTCGAACAAAAAAAAAGTAATATTAAAATATAAGTTAATCCAATCTTTCTCCTATTATGCTTAATATTATTCAACATTTAATAGTAAAGTAAAAAAAAAGTGCCTTTATAAGGCACTTTTAATTATAAATTAAAAATTTAATTTAGATTTTGAGTGTAATCCCCAACTCTAGTAGTGTAATTAATTTTAAGTGCACTTACTTTACGAAGTTCTTGTTTAATGTCTTGAATTAAACCCATCTTTGTTTCACTGTCTACTTTCATTGCTGTAGTCAATACATTTTGAAGCTCTTGTCGCTTAGAAGCACGCTCAGCTAAAATAAAAGCCCCTACTTCGTTAACTGTAGCAAATTTATCATTTAACTGAATCCTAGCACTTGAGCCATATTTATCCTCATAACGAGAAGATGGCTTCCCAGCATAAATATACATTACTCTGTCTTTTTTATCCAACTTTTGTATCTGATCCGCAGCAGGAAGCTTATTAACAACCATCAATGTACTATCTCGCATTACAGTTGCAACCATAAAAAAGAATAATAACATAAATACAATGTCTGGTAAAGAGGCAGTTGAAATTGCTGGTAAGTCACCACCTTTTTTCTTTTTAAATTTTGACATAATTTAAAGTTTATTTTAATTTATTAGTTTCAGCCTCTGATAACTTCTGAGGGAACATTGCTTTCACCTGTGCTATTTTAGGTTTTAATTCTAATGCAGTATCAGCATTTGTTCTAGGATCATCATATTGCTTTTGTGCTGAGACAAAATTTATTCCTAAATTAGGGAAAAGCCTTTCAAACTCACGATTTCGAAGATCGTTGTATGCTGCAACTAGTTCATTCTGAACTGCTATATAGACTTTATAAGAAGTTTCACGATCGCTTTTTAGAGATATAATAGCTTTATCTGGATTATCTGATGAAGATTCATTGCGCTCTCCTTGGCAATATTCACATGCTTCATCTCCAACACCACCTCCATTATCTAAAAAAGAAATGGCTAGAGATCTCAAATCTTCAATATCAGCTAACTTTTCTTCAACAAGAAGTTGATCATTTTTACTTACCAAAACAGTGAAAATATTTTTCTCTCTAGTTATGGGTGGGTCAACCTGGTCCTCTAAAGGAGGTAATTTTCGATTCAAACCACTATCAGTTTCAATTGTAGTTGTAACCAAAAAAAAGATTAATAAAAGAAATGCAATATCCGCCATGGAACCTGCATTTACCTCAGGTGCTGATCTTTTAGCCATAGATTATCGTTTAAGGATTTTCTTGGCTCCTGAAAAAACCATTGATAAGATTGCCAAAGATGCAAGTATGTAAAACATTCTTAATCCAGTTTCTACCCATCTTGATCCCGCTGCAGATAGCATTTCCCCGTCTTTCATCGGCGTCTCCACTCCAGTAGAAAGGACATATGCTAACCCTGTAACCACAAGGAAGCATCCAATAAAAATTAAAGATTTTTTTAGTTTCTGAGGGCTAGATGCTAAATTTAAAAGAGAAAATAAAACCGTTACTATTACCGTAATCGAGAGAATTGCAATAGCAAGATTTACTAATGGAGTAACAGTTCCAAAGTCACCTGTACTTGCTAACATTTTGATTTCCTCATCTCCTGATCCTATTATCATAAATAGAAATATGACACCTAGTAAACCAAAAACAGCACTAATAATTTTTACAATTGTTTGAATATTCATGTGAATTGCTGTTAAAGATTAATTATTTTTTATGCGCAACAAGTATATCTATCAGTGTGATAGATGCATCTTCCATATCATTTACTATACTATCAATTTTTGCTACGATATAGTTGTAAAATACCTGAAGTATAATCGCAACAATAAGACCAAATACAGTTGTAAGAAGAGCTACTTTGATACCACCTGCAACAAGTGAAGGTTGCATATCACCAGCAGCTTCAATTTTATCAAAGGCCTGAATCATCCCAATTACAGTTCCCATGAATCCTAGCATGGGAGCTAAAGCTATAAATAACGAAATCCAAGATACATTTTTTTCAAGTTGACCCATTTGAACTCCTCCATAAGCAACAACTGCTTTTTCAGCGCTTTCAGCTCCTTCATTTGCTCTATCTAATCCCTGATAGAAGATCGAAGCAACAGGTCCTTTTGTATTTCTACAAAATTCTTTAGCGGCATCAATCCCTCCTGAAGAAAGAGCTTCCTCTACACCTTCAGTTAATTTTTTAGAATTTGTTGTAGCTAAGTTTAAGAAAATAATTCTTTCAATAGAGATAGCAAGACCAAGAATCAAGCAAATCAATACGATTCCCATAAAACCTGGACCACCTTCTATGAAGCGGCTTTTTAATTCTTGTGTAAACGAAGCTGATTGTTCAGGAGCTTCTTCATCTTGAATAATGGAAGATGCTACTGTTGTAGCTGTATTAGGAGTTGCTGTAGTTGCATTAGCGGTTGCTATGAAACCTAATAAAGTTAGGGTAAAAAGTAATTTTCTCATTTTAAATAATGTTTGTTCTTTTAATTAAATGCGGTTAAAGATAAAAAAAAATATACATCATATTAATTTTTGTACATACTTCTACTTTTAGGATCATAAAGTAAAGGTTTTTTGTTCTATCACCAATGAATTTATATTATGCGTAGATCTTCCAATATTTTAATTTTTTATTATCCTAACAATAGTAAATTTTAATAATTACTTGAATTAAGAAATAATCAGGAATATTGTCTCACACCAAAAATCAACTTAGCAGAGAGGAAGGGATTCGAACCCTCGATTCCAATGCAATTGGAATACACGCTTTCCAAGCGTGCGCCTTCGACCACTCGGCCACCTCTCTATAATTTGCAAGTCAAATAAAGTAAAAAATTATCTTTTTTTTAAAATAAACTACTTTTTAATTTTTAAATTTTCAGTTTTAAAAACCTGCAATACATTTTCAGTAGTTTTAGCTGCTACTTCTTCTGACGAAAGTTGGTAACATTCTGCAATTTTATCTAAAATTAAAGGTAAGTATGAACTTTCATTTCTTTTTCCTCTATGGGGTTTTGGTGATAAATATGGTGAGTCAGTCTCTAAAACAATAGATTCCAATGGTAATTCATGTAAAAACTTATCGATTTTTCCATTCTTATAAGTAACCACACCTCCAATTCCTAACTTAAAATTTAAATCTATAGCTTGTTTCGCTTGAATTAATGTTCCAGTGAAACAATGAAATACTCCAAAAAGTTTAGGTGATCGATGCTGATCTAGAACTTCAAAAACCTGATCAAATGCCTCTCTACAATGTATAACGATAGGTAACTCATATTGCTTTGCCCATTCAATTTGCTTTGAAAAAGCTTTTTGTTGATGTTTTAAAAATGATTTATCCCAATACAAATCAATTCCAATTTCACCAATGGCACAAAAAGAACGTGTTTTAAGTTGAGTGAAAACTTTTTCTAATTCCTCTTCCATATTTTCTTTAACATGGCAAGGATGTAAACCTGCCATCAAACTGACATGCTTGGGGTAGCGTTTTTCTAATGCATACATTCGCTTAATATAAGAACTATCTATTGCAGGGATAATGAAATAATTTACACCCACAGCCATAGCACGTTCAATAACTTCCTTTTGATCAGTATCAAAAGCATCGACATAAAGATGAGTATGGGTATCAATTAAATACATAATATTTTATCAACAAAGTTAGTTAAAGTCTCAAAACCATTCATTTATTCATAAGGAAGACTTATTTTTATTCCTAACTATGAATTCTAGATTTTTCACAAAGCTAAATTTGTCTAAAACAAAACATCTTTTGTGTAAAGCAAAGATTAATGGAAAAACTGCCAAGCTACTTATTGACACAGGAGCATCTAACAGTTGTATTCATTCGGAGCTAAAAGAATATTTCAACTTAAAAGAAAAAGGAGACCCTTTTGATGCAGCAGGAGCTAGTGAAGGAAAAATGCAAGCTGTTATGACATTAGAATGTAAAATCCAACTGGGTAGAAACTTCATAGGAAATCAAGCTTTTGTTTTAATAGATTTAAATCATGTGAATGCAACTCTGAATTCTCAGGGTGCAGTAAGAATTGATGGTATAATAGGTGCCGATTTTTTAAAAAGTAATAAGGCTATAATTGACTATTCTTTACGTAAGTTATTTTTATAACTCAAGAGCCTTTTCAGGATTATCATCCATCAAAAGTTCTTTTGGGTTTTCTAGAGCTTCTTTAATTGCAACTAAAAAACCTACTGACTCCTTACCATCAATAATTCTATGGTCATATGAAAGTGCTAAGTACATCATTGGTCGTATTTCTACTTTTCCGTCAATAGCAACAGGTCTTTGAATTATATTATGCATTCCTAAAATTCCTGATTGAGGCGGATTAATAATTGGCGTTGACAACATAGAACCGAATACTCCTCCATTAGAAATAGTAAAAGTACCTCCAGTCATATCGTCCACAGTAATTTTTCCATCACGAGCTTTAACTGCCAAACGACCTATCTCTTTTTCTATTCCTGAAAAACTTAATAATTCTGCATTACGCACTACAGGAACCATAAGTCCTTTGGGCCCTGATACTGCAACGCTTATATCGCAATAGTCGTATGATATCTTATAATCACCGTCCATCATTGAATTGACATCAGGATAAAGCTTTAAAGCACGAACAACAGCTTTGGTAAAAAAACTCATGAAGCCAAGTTTTGCCTTATGTTTTTTTAAAAATTCATCTTTAAATACATTGCGGACTTTAAAAACTTCTGCCATGTCAACCTCGTTGAAGGTTGTCAGCATTGCAGTTTCATTTTTAGCATCTACTAGGCGCTCAGCAACTTTTCTTCTTAGCATAGAAAGCTTAGATCGATTTTGATTTCGCTCGCCCCAATCTGGCTGAGTTCCCATTGATGGAACTGCTTTTACAGCGTCATTTTTTGTAATTCGACCTCCTCTTCCTGATCCTTTTACCTCATTAATTGAAATCCCTTTTTCATTCATGATTTTTTTAGCTGCAGGAGAAGGAGATTGAGCCGCATAGCTTGACTCAACAATTGGAGTTTGTACATCTATTTTAGGAGATTCGGCTTTAATCTTATCAGTTTTATTGTCTTTTGTCTCAGAGGCACTGGCATTACCTTCTGAATCAATAAGGCAAACAACAGCACCCACTTCAACTGCATCACCTTCTTCCGCTTTTAAAGTAATTGTACCGCTTATCTCAGCAGGAAGTTCAAGGGTAGCTTTGTCCGAATCTACTTCTGCAATTGCTTGATCTTTTTCCACATAATCCCCATCTGAAACTAGCCACTGAGCTATTTCAACTTCTGTAATAGATTCTCCCGGAGAAGGTACCTTCATTTCTAAAATCATGTTCTATTTGTTTGGTTTCTTTTTAAAATTGTCTTGTTTTGGGTCAAAAACATAATCAATTACTTGTTGATGTCTTCGTTTAAAACGAACTGCACTACCTGCCGCAGGAGTTCCATAATATCTTCTTGTAGCAGGTCGAAAACTCTGGGCTTTTGGCATATGTAATAATAAAAAACTCCATGCTCCCATATTTCTTGGTTCCTCTTGGGCCCATACAATATCTTTTGTTTGATTGTATACCTCTATAACTGCATCAATTTCTCTAATTGGTAATGGAAATAATTGCTCTAATCGGACTAAAGCAACATCCATTCTCCCTTTCTCTTCACGAGCTTTAAATAAATCATAATAAAATTTACCAGAACAAAAAACAAGTGTTTTAACTTCTTTAGGAGTAATCAGTGTATCATCAATTAGAGCTCGGAAATTTCCTTTAATAAATTCAGCTTTTGAAGACGTAGCTAGTGGGTGTCGAAGTAAACTCTTAGGTGTAAAAACCACTAGAGGCTTACGATAATTAGTTTTCATTTGCCTTCTTAGTAGATGAAACATATTAGCTGGATTTGTGCAATTCGCAACAAATATGTTGTCCTTAGCACAAAGTTGTAAATAGCGCTCCATTCTTGCTGACGAGTGTTCTGCTCCTTGTCCTTCATAACCATGAGGGAGGAGTAAAACAATTCCATTTTGAATTTTCCATTTATCCTCAGCAGAAGAGATATATTGATCTAACATTATTTGTGCGCCATTAGAAAAATCACCAAATTGAGCTTCCCAAAGCGTTAAAGTATTTGGGCTTGCCATTGCGTAGCCATAGTCAAATCCTAAAACTCCATATTCAGATAATAAAGAATTGTAAATACTAAAATCACCTTGTTCTTTAGGTTTTATGTTGTTGAGTAGAATAATCTCTTGCTCTGAATTTTCTGATTTAATTACAGCATGCCTATGGGAAAAAGTACCACGTTCAACATCTTGACCTGAAAGACGAACGTTGAATCCCTCTTGTAAAAGGGTTCCATATGCAAGAAGTTCACCCATAGCCCAATCTAATTTATCTCTATCGAAATACATTGCTTTTCGATCTGAAATAAGGCGTTCTGTTTTGCGTAAAAAGTTGTGTTCTTTTGGTAATTCAGTAATCCCTTTTGCTGTACTATCAAGTAATTTTTCAGAAACTGAGGTGTCAAAAGTTTTTAACATTTCTTCTTCTTCTACCCTACTAAAAGATTTCCACTCGTCTTCCATAAATGGAGTAATTACGGTATTTTCAATTTTTCTTGAGCCTTCTAATTTATCTTCTAAGTCTGATTTATAGTTTTGTTCTAAGTCTTTAACATATTGATCGTCAATCAATCCTGCAGTTTTTAATTCTTGTGCATAAATATCTCGTGGATTATTATGTTTGGCTATAGCTTTATAGAGCTGTGGTTGAGTGAAACGTGGTTCGTCTCCCTCATTATGACCATATTTTCTATAGCCTAATAAATCAATAAAGACATCCTGTCCAAATCTCATGCGAAAGTCAAGAGCAAAAAGTGTAGCATGGACAACAGCTTCGGCATCATCTGAATTAACATGAAGCACGGGAGATAAAGTTACCTTGGCTACGTCCGTGCAGTAAGTACTTGAACGAGCATCTAAATAATTGGTGGTAAATCCAATTTGATTATTTACCACAATATGAATGGTTCCTCCAGTTGAATAACCTTTTAATTTAGCCATTTGAACTATTTCGTATGGAAGCCCTTGTCCAGCGATTGCAGCATCTCCATGAACTACAATAGGTAGAACTTTGTTTGTATCACCCTTAAATTTATTTTCAAGTTTCGCACGAGTAATTCCCTCTACTATAGCCCCAACGGTTTCTAAATGAGATGGATTTGGAGCAATATTCATATTTATTTGCTTTCCATTATCAGTAACTCGTTGTGATGTCCAACCTAAGTGATACTTTACATCACCATCAAAAACAACTTCCTCATAATCTTTTCCATCAAACTCATTAAAGATGTCTTGTGTGGACTTACCAAATATATTAGCTAAAGTGTTAAGACGACCCCTGTGTGCCATACCCATGACAAATTCCTTTACTCCTTTATTTGCTGCGGACTCTATCACTGCATCCAAAGCTGGAATCAAAGACTCGCCTCCTTCTAAGGAGAAACGTTTTTGACCTACGTATTTGGTATGCAGAAAGTTTTCAAAGCTAACGGCTTGATTTAGCTTTCTAAGAATATGTTTTTTCTGATCTTTAGAAAAAGCAGGGTGGTTATCATTAATGTTCAACCTATTTTGAATCCAGTTTAATTTTTCTGGATTTCGAATATACATATACTCTACTCCTATAGAATCACAATAAATACGTTCTAAATGCTCTATTATTACACTTAAAGAACTTGGACCTATTCCCATTATTTCCCCAGCATTGAAAACTGTTTTTAAATCAGCTTGACTTAAACCAAAATTTTCAATGTTTAAAGTGGGGGAATACTTTCTTCGATCTCGAACTGGATTGGTCTTTGTAAACAAATGTCCTCGGGAACGATAGCCATCAATTAACTTAACAACACGAAACTCTTTTTGCAGGTGTTGTGGGGCCTCGGCTTCGGTGCTTTCGACTGTATTGTTCGAATCAATAGTACTATTACTTTCCAAGCCAAAGTCAAAGCCTTGAAAGAATGTCCTCCAGCTGGGTTCTACACTATCAGGATGCTGTAAATATTGGTCGTACAGTTCAGCAAAATATGCCGTATGGGCAGTATTTAAAAATGAATAATTATCCATGTAGTTGGTTCAGTGCTAAATCTTAGTGTTAAAATTACAAATTTTGCATTAAGCGTCTTGCCATTTCTATAAAAATAGTATCTTTTTTAATTGATTTTTTTTTAGATAATAAAATGAAATAGTGAACAACTTTTTTGAAAAATGTGCTTTTTAAAGGGGAACATTTTAATATCTTTTCTCTCATGTTTGCACTTGTAGATTGTAATAATTTTTATGCTTCTTGTGAACGAGTTTTTCAGCCTCAGTGGAAAGGAAAACCTGTAGTTATTCTTTCAAATAATGATGGCTGTGTCATTGCACGTAGCAACGAAGCAAAGGCCTTAGGAATTCCCATGGGAGCACCTGCTTTTAAATACAAAGCACAATTCAAACGTCAAAAAATTAAAGTTTTTTCTTCTAACTACCCCCTCTACGGGGACATGAGTAGTCGGGTAATGTCTATCTTGGAAAGATATACACCCAATATTGAATTATATAGTATTGATGAAGCATTTTTACAATTCAAAGGCTTTGACCTTTTTGACTTACAAAAAGAAGGAATGAAAATGCAAAAACAAATTAAAAAATGGACAGGAATACCTGTTTCTGTAGGAATAGCACCTAGTAAAGCTTTAGCAAAAATTGCTAATAAAATCGCCAAAAAATTTGCCGTAAAAACAGGAGGCGTTTATTCTATTGATACAGAAGAGAAGCGTATCAAGGCACTCAAATGGACGTCTATATCTGATGTTTGGGGCATAGGACGCCAACACTTTCAGCAACTTGAAGCTATAGGAGTTGCGAATGCTTGGCAATTTAGCCTGCTTTCGGATGATTGGGTTCGAAAACAAATGAGTGTATTGGGACTGCGTCTCAAAAAAGATCTACAAGGTTTACCTTCCATCCAACTAGAAGAAGTTAAAGCTCCAAAAAAAGGTATCGCCACCACTCGTAGTTTTGAGGGCAACCTTATTTCTTTTTCAGACCTAGAGGAACGTGTTTCAACTTTTGCTAGCAATTGTGCAGAAAAAATGAGAAAGCAACAAAGTAGTTGCCAAGCACTTTTAGTTTTTATCCGTAGTGATCCACACAAAAAAGATGTGATTTCTTATCGAAATAGCTGTGTGTTAACACTTCCCTATGCAACCAATTCCAGTATTATATTAAGTAGATATGCCATCTTGGGATTACGTAAAATTTTTAAAGAAAATATCGCTTATAAAAAAGCAGGAGTCATGATTATGGGGCTCTTACCTACAGAAAAACGCCAGTTGAATCTTTTCGAAAATAATAACACAAAGCATGTCGCTCTGATGAAGAGTCTCGATAAAATTCATAAACGCTTTGGACCTTATCAAATCAAATTAGCCAATCAGGATTTAAACCGTACTTGGAAAATGAAACAACAATATCTTTCCAATCGATTTACTACAGAGCTTAAAGATGTTATTACCGTAAAATAAAATCGATGCAAAATAAAAAGTTAATCTTTTTTCACCCCAATCAAGATGCAAAAAAGCAAATGCACTTAGCCCAAGGGGGTGTTTCAGCAGGATTTCCATCACCCGCTGATGACTTTAAAGAGCTACGTATTAGCATTGATCAAGAAGTAGTGCGCAATGAAGAAGCTACTTTTTATGCACGAGTATCTGGAGAATCAATGCAAGGGGCAGGTCTAGATGATGGTGATCTTTTGGTCATAGATCGAAGTATAGAACCAAAAGACAATAAAATAGCAGTGTGTTTTATAGACGGATCATTCACGGTGAAACGATTAAAAGTAGAAGTAGATTGCGTATATCTAATGCCTGAAAATAAAAACTATGAACCGATTAAAGTGAGTGAAGATCAAGAACTCTTGATTTGGGGTATAGTAACCTATGTAGTTAAAAAAGTATAACAAATTTACTCCATCAATACCTTATGAAATAATTTGGCTAAAAAAGTTGCTAATTGATTATTACTAAAGTTTATGTTTGTGGTATGTGTCGCCAAAAAGAGCTCAGGTGGTGACCCTACTAGCATAAAGCTTAACAAAAGGAATTCATATTTTTCAGTAAAAGCTTTAATTTTAAAATCAGATTTAAGGTCACGATTAAGATTCTTGACGATGGTTTTGACGACATTACTTTGGTAAGAACTTTGCCGAATATGCGCTTGATTTAGAATATGAAATTGAATCATCTCAGGAGTTCCTATTAATTCAAAATAGTTTTTGAAGGTTCCATAAAGATAGTCGTATACGTTTTTACTGTCTCTTCGTGTTTGTTGAATTGCTCCTTTTATATTTTGATTGAGTTCTTCGATTAAAGCATCAAAAAGTTTTTGTGTATCAGGAAAATAATTGTAGAATGTACCTCTAGCAATTTCACTTTTTTCAACAATATGGGCTACTGTAGTTTTTTCAAATCCACTCGAAGAAAATAAGGCTAAACCTTCTTTCATGAGTCGCTCTCGAACCTTTTGTTTTTGAACATCTCGTTTTCCTAATAGTGGTATCGATTCACTCAAACTACAAGCGCTCAAAAATTCCTGCGATTCCTTGACCTCCTCCAACACAGGCTGTAACCATTCCATAGCGTTGACCTCTTAACTTCATCTCTTCCAAAAGCTGTATGCTTAACTTTGCTCCAGTGCATCCTAAAGGATGGCCTAAAGCTAAAGCTCCACCGTTAACATTGACTGTTTCTGGATTAAGTCTAGCCTCTTGAATAACAGCAAGAGCTTGAGCAGCAAATGCTTCATTAAGTTCAGTTTGTTCTATATCAGAAAGTTTTAAACCTGCTTGCTTTATTGCTTTAGGGATAGCAACACAAGGACCAATTCCCATGTATAAAGGTTCAACTCCTCCAACTGAATATGCTACTAGTCTTGCTATTGGTGTTAAATTTAATTTTTTAACTACTGCCTCACTTACTATAAGGGTAAAAGCAGCCCCATCTGAGGTTTGGGAAGAATTTCCTGCAGTTATTACTCCTCCTTTTTTAAATACAGGCCGAAGTTTTGCTAAACCATTTATTGTAGTATCTCTGCGAACACCCTCATCCATCGAAACGATATGACTAGTTGTTATTTTTTTACCATCCTTAACGAAAACATCCTCTACCTCTACAGGTACAATTTGATCATTAAACTTTCCTTTATCAATTGCTGCTGCTGCTTTTTTATGAGATTCATAAGCAAATTTGTCCGCTGACTCACGGGTTATTTCATATTTTGCAGAAACAGCTTCAGCTGTATGACCCATGCCAACGTGATAATTTAAATTTTCTAGATTGGCCTTGTAGCTGGGTGATAACTTGTACCCCGTCATTGGAATCATGCTCATGCTTTCGATACCACCAGCAATATATATATCCCCAAAACCAGCCTTAACTTTTGACACTGCCTGAGAAATAGCCTCTAAACCAGAGGCACAGTATCGATTTATAGTAACCCCTGGCACTTCTTTGCCTAATGATCGAGCAGAAATTAATCTTCCGATCTGAAGCCCTTGCTCTCCCTCGGGATTAGCACATCCTACAATTACATCATCAACAGTTTTAGGATCAATTTCAGGAACTGTTGTCATCATATGCTTTATTACATCTACCGCCAAATCATCTGAACGATAATTTTTGAATCCTCCTTTTTTAGCTTTTCCAATGGCTGAGCGATAGCCTTTTATAATGTATGCTTCCATAATTTAATTTCTTAAAGGTTTATTATTCATTAATAAATATTGAATTCGATCTAATGTTTTTTGATTCCCTAAAAGACTCATAAAACCTTCTCGTTCGATATCTAATAGATATTGCTCACTTACCTGTTGTGGAGCAGTTAAATCTCCTCCACACAACACATAAGCAATCTTACGAGCAATTTCGACATCATAGTCTGACATATATTCTCCCATTCTAAATTCATTGATTGCAGAATATAAAACACCCATCCCTGATCTTCCTAAAACTTGAATATTTTCTCTTGCAGATGGCGGAGTATAATTTTTAGATAATTTTAAAACTTTTTCTTTTGCTAAACCAATATTCATTTGGGTATTAACACAAACTTCATCTCTACCTTTTTTTAAATAATTTAGATCAAAAGCCTCATATGCTGAAGTGGATACTGCTGCGGTAGCAATTGATTTAAAATAATTAATCAAAGTGGGCGATTGAACATCTCCTTCAAAGAAATCATCCGAGGCCCGAAGAGCAAATTCTTTTGTTCCACCACCCCCTGGAAGAAGCCCCACTCCCACTTCAACTAATCCAATATAAGATTCAGAGGCATAAATTCCTGCATCACAATGCATAGCAATTTCACAACCACCCCCAAAAACATATCCCTGAGTTGCCACAACAACAGGAATTTTTGAAGTACGAATTCTCATGTTTATTTGCTGAAAATCGTCTACAAAGCGTTCCAATTGATCAAATTGTTTTTGCATAGCAATCATTCCAATATTCATGAGATTGGCCCCTACCGAAAATTGTTTAGCATTATTACCAATTACTAAACCCTTCCAATTTCCATTTTCGGCAATTTCTAGAACCTCAATTAAGGCTTTTCCGACTCCCTCACCAATAGAATTACTTTTTCCTGTAAATTCTAAACAAAGAACTCCATCACCTATATCATGAACAATGCTTTCACTGTTTTTAACTATGGGTGATTGTGATCTAAAACTATCAAGGATCATAAAGGACTCCATGCCCGGAATACTCTGATAATTTTTTGTTTCAATATTATAATATTTCTTTTGGCCTTCTTCAAATTTATAAAATTGTGTTTTACCATTAGCCTTCATTTCCTTTATCCAATCTGGAATTTCGGCACCAACTTTTTCTATCAAGTTAATTCCCAAGTCAAGACCAATTAGATCCCAATACTCAAAAGGACCAAAATCCCAAAAATAACCTGTCCGCATTGCATCGTCTACAGGGAAGTATTGATCTGAAATTTCTGGAACACGAGCTGCAGCATAGCTTAATAACTGACCAAAGTATTCAGCGAAAAACTTACTATGTTTAGTATCTCCATTAACAATGTACTGCAATCTTTTGTCCATCAATTCCATCCCTTTCGCTGTTTTAACAAAATCTATTTTGGGACGTATTGCAGGCTCATATTTCAGAGTCTTTATATTGAGAGCGTTTATAATAGTCTTTCCTTTATCATCTTTTTGGGATGTTTTTTCGTAGAAACCTTTACCTGTTTTATTTCCCAAAAATTTATTTTCTAAAAGAAACTTCATGAATTCTAATTCTGGACGATCCTTTAATTGTTCAATGTAATTGTCATTTTTAACATTTTCAACTACAAAACGACTTACATTATCTCCAGTATCTAATCCAACTAAATCTTGTAATCGAAATGTGGCTGAACTTGGGCGTCCAATTAATGATCCTGTCATGGCATCAACCTCTTCAATTCCAAATTTGTATTTTTCTGTAAGTAATGTCATTTCAGTAGCAGACATTACTCCAATCCGATTTCCAATAAAAGCTGGAGTATCTTTACACAAAACAGTTTGTTTTCCAAGTGTTACTTTTCCAAATTCCATAAAGAAATCAATTACCTCCTTATGTGTCTCTTCAATAGGAATGATTTCCAATAATTTTAAATATCGTACTGGATTAAAAAAATGAGTACCACAAAAACATGATTTAAAATCATTTGAACAATCTTGAGCTAATAAATTAATTGGAATACTAGAAGTGTTTGAACTTACAAGACTTCCATTTTTACGATGCTTATCAACTTTTTCAAAAATTTGTTTTTTTATTTCTAGGTTTTCAACTACGACTTCAATAATCCAATCAGATTCAGAAATTTTATCAAAATCATCTTCAAAATTTCCAGTTTTTATTCTAGAGCTAAATGATTTATGGTATAAGGGATCTGGCTTAGATTTAATTGTTTTCTGAAGAGCAGAATTCACCAATTTATTTCGATGGAATTTGCTTTTAGAATCGTTATCACTAAGTTTAGGAGTGACTATATCTAACATTATTACATCCATCCCAACATTAGCTAAATGACAAGCAATTCCAGAACCCATAACACCGGATCCAAGAACGACTACTTTTTTAGGTCGATAGTTCATTTTTACATATTTTAAAAGTCTAAACTAATTAAAAAAAGTGACACCGTGTCACTTTTTATTTATACTTTTGAATAAAAATAAAAATTATGAGTCTAGAAAACATGGTTTCCCAATTCGAGAAAAAAGCTTCAAGTGCATCACCAATTGGCGGTTCTATAAAATTTGAAGTAGATGGGCAAGGAATATTAATTGATGGTTCAGGTGATTCAAATATTGTAAAAGCATCAGATGAAGAAGCAGATTGTACAATTAGTTTAACTGCAGAAGTACTAGAAAAACTCAGGGACGGAGAGATCAATCCCATGATGGCAGTTATGGGTGGTCAAATAAAAATTACTGGTGATATGGGACTGGCAATGAAAGTCCAATCTTTGATGGGCTAATTTGTAAATTAATATTAAAATATTTTAATTTAAAGATACAAGTATTGACGTTGGCCAAGGGACCTTTTGTTTTGTCGACTTATATACTGGCATTTGAGCGTCTACTTTCTTTAAGTATTTTGTTAGTGTAATTGCCAACTGTTTTACTTTCTCTTGATTTGAGATTGACAAATCAAAATTTTCTTGAATATCTTCTTTTAAATTATAAAGCTCAAAGGTTTTTTTTGTATGGAAATAAATTAACTTCCAATCTCCTTGTCTAACAGCGCTATAACTTCCAATACCTGGACCTACAATTCCCCATTCATTTGGATAATGCCAAAACAAAGGGCGATCCACAACACTCTTTGAATCATCCCGAACTAGTTGTGGAATAAAACTGTGACCATCAACTGTTTGAGGTAAATTATAAGCATTAACTTGAGCTATGTCTAAAATTGAGGGGAAAAAATCTTCAATTATTAGTGGACTTGTATTGATAGTTTCAGGTTTTGTTTTATTTGGCCAATAAGCTAGCATAGGTACACGAATTCCACCTTCATAAATAGATCCTTTACCACTTTTTAAAGGAATGTTATGCATATGTTTTTCCCCACCTCTTGCTACCGCACTCAATCCGCCATTATCCGACATAAATAGTATTACTGTTTTATTTTCAATTTGATTTACTTCTAAATAATCTAGGACATTTCCTAAAGCCTCATCCATACTTTCAATCATTGAGGCGTAGCGAGCTTCTGGCTCTTCTAGTCCTATTTTGCGATATTGTTCGACGAAACGTTCATTTGCCATCAAAGGAGTATGAATTCCATACAAGGCGAAATACAAGAAAAAAGGCTGATTACTTTGAACAGGTTGATCCAATGCATTAATAACTTCTTGAGTGAGTGCTTCAGTTAAAAATATATCTTGACCATGATATTTTTCTAATCCTGGAACTGCCCAGACGTTATTCCCTGTTTTTCCATTACCAAAATTTTCAATCCCCAAATAACTTTCTGGTCTACCTGCTGCATGACCTGCTATATTTACATCAAAACCGAGATTTATTGGATTAGAAGCTGGGTAACCTATAGCTCCAAAATGTGCTTTCCCTGCGTGTATTGTATGATAACCTGCTTCAGATAAAAGCTTGGGTAAAGGTTTTGCGTTAACTGTATTTGTTATTAGTGGTTGTAAACTTATTCCATTATAATTCCAGTCGGGAAACTCTAAAGTCGGATGATTTAGTTCCATGGGTTGTTTTTGATCGGGTTTCAATGTCCAATTTGTAACTCGATGTCTGGCGGCATTCATTCCTGTCATTAAACTAACTCTTGTGGGAGAACATACTGGAGTGGCATAGGCATTAGTGAATTTGACTCCTTTTTTTGCCAAGCGCTCCATGTTTGGAGTTTTGTATATTTCGTTAAACAATGTTCTCTTAGTCCAAAAGGGAACTGAGGTGTCTTGCCATCCCATATCATCTACGAAAAAAAGAATAATATTTGGGGGTTGCTCCTTTTTATTGTCTGTTAAACAACTCCATGATAAAACTGAGAAAAAAGTCAACAGTAAAAAAAGTCGATACATATTAATTATCTAAATCTTTAGCCTTAAAAAGTCCTATGTTCGATATTACTATTTGGGCTTTTTTATCGTTTACAGTAAATCTAACTCTTTCTATAGTCTGGGTTTGAAAACGTATCAAGCGCTTGTTTCCAATAGTCGATCCTTCATACATTTTTTCCCAATTACCACCTGAAAATACTTCAAAATAAAATGACTTTATACGCTGTCCCATAGGAAGGTATTCTTGAATCATAAATGTATTCACTCTTACTGGATTATCTAAATGAATTTCTATTGTTGGATTTTGATCATTTATATCTGACGCCCAGTAGGTTTTTTTGTCATCATCTATTAAAGCTGAATTATCATAACCTTTAAGAGTAGAGCTTGTTTTTACCTTCTGACCTTTTGAATAATTATATGAAAAAGTTGTATTTAGATAATCTGCCAGAGCTTTTAGGTTTTTCACCTCATTTTCATGGATTAATCCTCGGTTATCAACAGGAAGGTTTAATAAAAGAGAACTATTAAGTCCCACAGAGTTATAATATATATCTACCAATTTGGATAAGGACTTAACTTGATTATCCTCCTCAGGGTGATAGTACCATCCAGGACGTATGGATACGTCAGTTTCCGTAGGCACCCAGTGTGTTCCGTTTTCTTGTCCAGATGCAAAACGTTGAAAATCAGGCATTCCTGCGAAAACACTATCACGATATATTGGTGACCAAGTAGTTTCATTAGCATACCCTTTTTCGTTTCCAACCCACCGAATATCTGGCCCTGCATCGCTAAAAATAACAGCTTGAGGCTGTAAACTACGTACAAGTTCAATAGTTTTAGGCCAATCGTAATACATTTTTTTATCTACTCTTCTTTCTTCATTTGCTCCACCATAAAAACCATCACCTCCATTTGCACCGTCAAACCATACTTCAAAAATTTCTCCGTATTCAGTTAATAATTCTCGAAGCTGATTACGGAAATAGGTAATATATTCTGATTTACCATAACTGGGATGATTTCGATCCCACGGGGATAAATACACACCAAATTTCAATCCATATTCTTTACAAGCCTTTGACAATTCTCGAATTAAATCCCCTTTTCCCATTTTCCAAGGTGAATTTTTAACTGAATGCTCAGTAAATTTACTAGGCCATAAACAGAATCCATCATGATGTTTAGCAGTTATTATAATCCCTTTCATCCCAGCCTGTTTAGCGACACGTGCCCATTGACGTGTGTCCAATTGAGTGGGGTTAAATTTTGAGGGTTTTTCGTCTCCATAACCCCATTCTTTGTTGGTAAACGTATTCATATTAAAATGAATAAATGCATAATACTCCAACTCTTGCCAAGCTAATTGATAATTATTAGGAAGAGGTAAGACCGGCTCTAAGGAGGGGTCGACATTAGAACAACTGGTAATAAATATTAGTAAGAGAAAGATTTTTTGAAACATTACAAAAATTTTAAAAATAAGGGTAGACTAATCGAAAATCAGAATTTGAAAGTCTCACCTTAATTCAATTTTGATTATGGTGTCTACATCATCTTTCGAAATTTTTGAAGCATCAATAGCCAAGCCGAAATTATCATTCTTGAAAGGTAATTTTGAATTAGTTTTCAAATCATAAATACCCTTGATTTTAACTGGTACTTTGTTTGCATGAATTATATCGATTCTGGGATTAAGTAAGTGTAAATAGACTGTTTTTCCTTTTTGAGTAGAAACATAATCATCATTTGGAGGGATTGGTCCTTTTCTTGTGCCATATATTGTTTGACCATTTTGTTTTAACCAATCACCAATTGCTCTTAGGGAATATTGATGTTTTGGTTGAATTTTTCCATCAGGCATAGGGCCAACATTTAGGAGCATGTTACTCCCGTATCCTGAAGCTTTAATTAAATAATGAATGAGTTCCTTCTCTGATTTGTGCTTTCGATCTTGAAGATTAAAACCCCAAGATCCATTTATTGTTTCACAAACTTCAAGAGGTACAGTTCCAATTTGGTCTGCGGGTGTACCCCAGCCAGTTGAATTATTTCCTGGTAAGTCTTTTTCAAACATTTGAAAGTCCTCCCCGTCAATAACTCCAATATGGTGATTGTTTCCAATTAAAGCTTGAGGCTGCATTTGATGAATCATTCCATAGATTTCGTTATAATGCCAATCAACTTTAAGTCCTCCGAATTTTTTTCCGTCCCATTCTTTTTGATCCCAGTGACCATCAAACCAAATTCCACCAATCTCTCCGTAATTTGTAAGTAATTCTTTTAGTTGGGATTTCATAAAGACTATGTACTCTTCCCAGTTTCCCTCTCCACGACCAAGAATTCCATTTCCTGTTCTTCCCCTAGGAAAATAGTCATCCCGGTTCCAATCTAATAAAGAATAATAAAAAAATAACTTAATGCCTTGTTTTCTGCATTCTTCAGCTAACATTTTTAAAATATCTTTTCCATAAGGTGTTGCATCTACTATATCGTATTCAGTTGCCTTAGAGTCAAACATCGAAAATCCGTCATGATGTCGACTTGTAATAGTTATGTATTTCATTCCAGCATCCTTGGCCATAGAAACCCATTCTTTAGGATCAAAATTAATCGGATTAAAAAAATGAGGGAGTTTTTCGTATTCTTCAATACTGATATTTTGATTGTTCATTACCCATTCTCCATCCCCTAAAACACTGTAGACACCCCAGTGGACAAAAAGTCCAAATCTAGCGTCTTGAAACCACTCTCTCGCTTCAATATTTTCAGTAGTTGGTTGATATTCTTGAGCATTAAATGAAAAGGAAATAAGAAAAGTGAAAATAAAAAAATAAGGAAATAAAAGTTTCATAACTATATTGTATTAATCAATTTTTACTAAATGATAAAGTCTTAAAAACAGGACTTAAGTTTTATAACGTGAATTTTAACATACCCCTATATGTTCCCCATCCAAAATGGAGATCCATCGCACTATCACTACTTTTCTTAAAAATCATTGAAAAAGCTTCAAGCGAATCATCACCTTTTAAAAGTGGAACTGAAACTCTAGCTACATCGAGATCTTTATTATAGCTATATGCTCCCCAAACATGAGTAGCTTTATTTATTATTAGTGTCATTTCTCCCTCCGCGGGAATAGCGTACATCGTATAAGAACCACTATCTATTGTAGTTTTTCCAACTCTCATAGGAACAAAAAGAGTTAATTCGGTAGACTCATTAGCTCCCATTCTCCATATTTTCCCATTAGGGACTAAAGATTCATAAGCTCTACCTTTAAGTTGAGGACGACTGTATAGAATTCGTGCCCATTTTCCTTGACCACGGTTTTCTGGATATTCAATCATATCCAAAGGACTCTTGTCTAGTCCTTTAAATTCCTGAGCGTTAACTTTGCTTACAATAGTAAGGGTTATAATTAAAATAAATAAATTTTTCATAATTATGTTTTTTACAATATAAAAACAAGTTATTTAATAAAGTGTAAAAAGTTAGTTAAAAGGAACATTTCAAATAAACTGGATGATGATCAGATGCCCACAAATTTTCTTTTGTTTTAATCCAAAGATGTTCAGATTCAATCACATTAAAACCTTTTTGAAAAATATAATCAATTCTTCTAATAGCATTTTTTGATGTATCAAAACCATTAAAAGTTCCGTATTTAGGATCGTTTAACTTAATATTACTTAATACATCTTGAAAAACTGAATGAAGTGTTTGAATAGGAATAGTATCTGGAGTTAAATTAAAATCTCCTGTAATAATCACAGGATTTTGTTTAATATTAAGCTTTGAAATTCGATCTAAAATAAGTTTTACAGATTTGGCTCTAGCAGTTATTCCTAAGTGATCAAAATGAGTGTTAAATATCCAAAATTGTTTTTTAGAATTTCGTTCTTGAAATTTTGCATATGTGCAAATTCGCTCTAACGCTGCATCCCATCCTATAGAAATTTCTTCCGGAGTTTTAGACAACCAAAAAGTTGATGATTTTATAACTTTAAATTTTGACTTTCTGTAGAAGATTGGGCTATATTCTCCCTTTATTTTTCCATCTTCACGACCTACTCCTAGATAATTATATTCTTCTAATGATGTTGAAATATCAATCAATTGATTATGGAGAACTTCTTGCATACCAATAATATCAGGAGAACTTTTTGAAAAATAGTTAATGAGAGTTCCTTTTCTTAGACTCCATTGGTTTTTCCCATCTTGAGAATTATCATAACGAATGTTATAAGATAAAACCTCTAAATTTATTTTATTATTTGAAAAAGATATCATGCTAATAAAGGATAAAAAAAATAGCGCTAAAGACATTTTATTTGTTTGAAAATTTAATATAGAAAAAAATGAAGATTAGGACTATTAAAAAATAACTTAAGATTTTTTTTTCTAACTTTAATTTAGAAAAATATTATAGTCAAATAAAAAATAAATTGTAAAATTTAAGAGGCTTTTGATTAAAATATTTCCTGTTAAAACCATAAATCATGAGAAAAATATATCCATTAATTCTAATATTTGGATTTTTAAAATGTAGTACTTGGGATAATGTTGAAGAATACCAACCACCCCCAGAATTGAGTACTTCAGAAATTACAACAACAGAATTTCCACCTCTTCCAAATATTCAAATAAACACCTATTCAGCAGAAATTGTTGATGAACCAAAAATAAAAGGCTATTTAGAAATTTATCAAGGTGATGATAAAATAGAAGAACATAATATCGGTATTGAAATTAGAGGTTCTTCATCTCAATTTTTTGATAAAAAATCATATGGTTTTGAAACTTGGGACGAAGAGGGTGAGGATTTAAACGTATCCCTTGCAGGATACCCTGAGGAGGAAGATTGGATTCTCTATGGCCCATATAGTGATAAATCACTTATTAGAAATGTTTTAATCTATAATTTATCAAATCAAATTGGTCGATATGCAACAAAAACAAAATTATATAATCTTACTATAAATAATGAATTTTTAGGAGTATATGTTTTGATGGAAAAAATAAAAAGAGATAAAAATAGAGTTGATATAAGTAAAAATAAATCTGAAGATATATCTGGAGGATATATCATTAAAATTGATAAACCTACAGGTGATGGAGATTCTTTTAATTCAGATATTGCATTTATGTCTGAATACACTTCAGGGGGGATTAAAGGATTAAATAAAAATCCAACTTTTCTATATGAATACCCTAAAAATGATGATATCTCAGATGATCAAAAAGAATATATTCAAAATTATATTCAAGGGTTTGAAAATGCATTGGCATCAGAAAATTTTCTATCAGAAGAAGATGGCTACAGACAGTTTATAAATATTGAAAGTTTTATTGATTTTTTTCTTTTAAACGAAATATCTAGAAATGTTGACGGGTATAGAATTAGTACATTCATAAATAAAGACAAAGGAGGGAAAATTAATATGGGGCCCATCTGGGACTTTAATATAGCATTTGGAAATGCAAATTATTGTGGAGGAGAATTAACATCAGGATGGGCATTCAATTTCAATGAAATCTGTCCTCAAGATGGAATGCATGTCCCTTTCTGGTGGAAACGCTTATTAGAAGATCCAGGATATGTTTTATCGCTCAAGGAAAGATGGTCGGCCCTCAGGTCAAATGAATTTTCAAATGATTTCATAATTAGTGCAATAGAAGATTTAAAACTTGAGTTAGAAAAAAGTGATGCTTCTACAAGGAATTTTGGAAAATGGCTGATTTTAGGAAAATATATCTGGCCTAATAATTTTATAGGTAATAGATATTCCGAGGAAATAGATTACCTTAAAAACTGGATTGAGGAAAGACTTTCTTGGATGGATAATGAGATTAATGCCCTTTAGTGAATAATAATGAATCGAAGAAAATTTATTCATAACACTACCTTTAGTGCATTTGGATTAATGGCTTTATCTTCTTTTGATAAACAACTATTAAGTAATTCAAATATCAAAATCACACTTACTCCTTGGTCATTAATAAGATCTGGATATGGAGGTAATGATCCTTTAAATATCGATTTATTAAATATTCCCAAAGTTGCTAAATCCTTGGGTTTTAATTATATCGATCATGAAATGTTTCATTTTCCTCCTAACCTAAATCAGGAGTATATAAATAATATGAACAATGCCATGGAATCAGCTGGTGTGAAAAGTGCTGTGATGCTTACAGGAGGTAAAGGTGATGTTGGTGACAAAGATCCAAAAAAAAGAAGTAAAGCTTTAGCTAATTATAAATATTGGATCGATGTTGCTTCTGCGCTCAACTGCAAAGCTCTTAGAAATGTTTGTGGGGAGAACATCACAATATCGCATAAAGAAAAACTTAATTATGCCATTCAAGGAGTTAAAGAATTAGGAAAATATGCCTCATCAAAAGGATTGGATCTTCTTATTGAAAATCACAATGGGTATTCCTCTGATCCAGGTTGGATGATATCCCTTATGAAAGGTGTAAATCTAAAAAATGTGGGGATCCTAGGAGACTTTACAAATTGGACATTAGAAAGAAATCCAGATACATTTTATCCCGATCCTTACAAGGGATTTGAAATTCTTGCCCCTTATATTCGAGCAATTAGTGCTAAATCGGAAAGTTTTGACAAAAACGGAGAGGAAATAAATACTGATTTTAAAAAGATGTTCTCCATATTAAAAAGTGCCCCTAATTTTATTTATGCTGGTGTGGAGTTTTTCGGAAATGATATTTCAAGAAATCAAGGATCTGTTAATACAAGAAGATTGATTGAAAAAGTTTTACGCGAATCCTAGCGTGATAAATATAACCATCCTTGATTATCTATTTTGCCATCTTGTTCTAAATCTAATCTGAAAAAATAACTGCCCTCAGGTAGCGCTTTACCTCCTGCATCAGCTGGCCAATTATTTTGATAGTTGTTTTTTGAATAAACTAATTCACCACTTCGAGTATAAATTGATAATTTGCTATTGGAATAGTTGCCAATTTTTAATATTATAAATTGATCGTTAATGCCATCACCATTATCAGAAACATACTGACTAATTAATAAGTCATCAAAAGTAGATGGATTTAGATCAATCGAATCTTCAATACTATCATTGTCTTTATCATTATCTAAACAGTCAGGTATACCATCTTTGTCGAAATCTGTACTAAGGGAGTTTTTATCTTTAGGGTCAGATCCACAGGCAATTTCATCTTCATCAGATTGTCCGTCATTATCATCATCTAAATCACATATATCTCCAAATAAATCCTTATCATAGTCTTCTTGCTCTGGATTAAAATCATCTGGACAAACATCACAAGAATCCCCAATTCCATCTTGATCAAAATCTAATTGATCATTGTTTTCAATATTGATGCAATTATCGCAAGCATCTCCAAACCCATCTTCATCAACATCAGACTGATCAGGATTGAGGACATCTGGACAATTATCAGATATTTGAAGTGTGAAGCCTAAGGAAAATGGCACACCATCTCCATCATCGTCAAGGTTAGGAAATTCATATACATTTATAGGGTCAGTATTAAAAAAAATTTCAATTTCGTCAACATAGCCATCTCCATCATCATCTGAGTCTAAACAATTAGGAATACCATTATTATCTGTATCTAATGCTAATTCATTATTGTTTAGTGGATCAGTTCCACATTCAATTTCAACTTGATCACTCTGTCCATCATTGTCATCATCATCATCAAAATAATCTATTATTAAATCAAGGTCAGTATCTTTCGGAAAACTATTGAGATCTAAACTATCTGTTCCAACTTCATCTTCTAATTCATCACTGAACCCATCATTATCATCATCTGGATCAAGTAAATTTATTATACCGTCATTATCTGTATCTTCAGGATATTCTTTAATATTTAATGGATCAGTTTCAGATTGAATTTCTATAACATCACTGAATCCATCACCATCATCATCTAAGTCAGCATTATTACCTAAACCATCACCATCAGTATCATCCCATTCTGATGGATCAAAAGGAAATGCATCAATTTCATCATTTACTCCATCACCGTCAGAATCTAGTGGGGGCGTGTCATCATTATTAGAATCTGACTCTTCTTCATCATTGTTACAGAAGTTTAGGTTATCTGTAATAATTAAACTTGCAGTAGTTGAAGCAGTATTTCCTGAACTATCAGTAACAGTATAAATAATTTGTTGCGTACCAATGTTTGCACAATTTAAAATCTTCTTATAAAAATTTAAATTTGAACTTTTTAAAGTTGGAGTTTCAGCCCTTTGTTCACCAGAAATTTGTGTTTGATTTATTAAAAATTGCTCTGATTTTACTGAAAAAATACTGTAGCTTTCAACTAAGCAATTATCTGAACTACCGTTATCAATAGCAATCCATGGTATAATAATATCTCCATTTGCATTTAAGCTAACTGAAATATCATTTGCTCTAGCTACAGGTGGTTCATTATCAATGACCGTTACAGTCTGAGTTGATGATGACACATTTCCAAAAGTATCAGTAACTATATAGGTAACAATTGTAACACCTATTGGAAATTGTATAGGGGCATCATTTGATTGAGAGCTTATCCCACAATCATCGTTTATAATAACAGAACCTAAATCAACTCCAGATGCAAAACAAGAACCTAGATCAGAAGAAATATTAATATTTTCATCTTGTATACTTATAGTAGGATCAGTAACATCAGAAAATGTTATTAATTGTGTAGCTGATACAATGTTACCAAATGTATCACTAGCAGTCCAAGTTACGGTAGTTGTCCCAGTTGAAAAACTGTCAGGAGCGTTATTTGTATAAGTGAAATTACAATTATCAGTGATTGAAGGTATTCCTAAAATAATAGCACAAGAGTCTGAAACTACATCAGGAGGTGGATTGAGCGTTGGAGGGGAGTTATCTTCAACTGTTACTTTTTGGTATGATAATGTTGTATTACTTGCGGAATCTGAAACTATCCATGTTACAGTCGTTGTTCCAAGAGGAAAAATTAAAGGACTATTATTCGTTACTGAAGCAACAGTACAATTATCACTTGAGATAGGAAGCCCTAAAACTACTCCAGAAGCAGTACACTCATTCAAATCAGTATTTACAATAATATCAGCAGGAGCAGCGTTTAATGGTGCTACAGTGTCTGAGACTGTTACTAGTTGTGTTGAAGATACTGTATTCCCTGCAACATCTGTAACTGTCCAAACCACTGGTGTAATACCTATATCAAATGCCGCTGGTGCATTATTCGAAGGAACAAGCCCTCCACAATTGTCAGTTGCAGATGCAATTCCAATATCAACATTACAATTTGTAGATACAATATCAATTGGAACAGTTAATACTGGATTTTCAGTGTCATTCACAGTAATAGTCTGAGTCACAGTGGTAGTATTACTTGCATTATCCGTAACTACCCATGTTAAAGTATTGACTCCATTTAAAAAAGTCAACGTGGGATTGTTATTTACAATAGAAACTACTGAGCAATTATCTGAGGTTGTAGGTGTTCCTGTGTCTGTCAAAGTCAAAACAGCTTGGCAACTTCCATTATCATTATTCACTTGAATATTCGGTGGAGGTGTAACTGTTGGAGGTATTGGATCACTTGGATCTACTGTGACAGATTGTGTGATAGAATAGAATGAATTATCAGATAGTACAACAGTAACTGTTGCAGAGTAAATCTTCGATATATTACTCTTAGGATACAATTTATTAATCAAAAGATTTGATGATGTGGCTGTAATAATTGTAGGTGAAGATTGCGTCCCTTCATTATTTAGTGCACCAAAGTCAATAGTCCATGTAGAAGTTGCAGCTGGATTAGCATATACCACTACGTCATCTATGCCCCAATTATCATAAACATTTCCACTACTTGATAATTGAACCCAGGCAAATTTTGTTTGAGTTGATCGCGCTCCTTCAGGAATTTCTATATTAAAAAAAGCCCAATCAGGATTATTATTTTTATAATATGGAAATATTCCTCCTCCAGGTCTAGAAGCAGCTTGAGTATCTATTATCCATTGATCATACATTAACTGAGAGAAGGTATTTGTTCCATCAGTATTATAATAAAGAAGTACTTCTTCACCATTTGCTTCTGGCTGTTCACAACCAGGCTGAGGATCATCATTACCATAACGAAAATAAAATTGAACCTTCCCACCGTTTGAAACATCTTCTGGTGAAGTAATTACATAACGCTGACCTGCAGTTCTGGATTTTGCCCAAAAATATGAAGAACCATCGGCTCTTCCACCAGTAGCTGGAGTACATTCTGTTCCTACTATAAAATCTGTCGCAATCCAATTATTAGGTAAACTATTATTTTCAAAATTAAATTCTGTTAGACTAATTTGATTAGGAATATTTTCGATATTAAACTCAACTAAAGTTCCACTACATGTAGTTGAGGAAACAGTTGCTGAAAATCTAACCTCTTGACACAAGACTAAAAATGGTAAAAAAAAGATTATTTTAATAAACTTCAATGACCTTAATATTAGTTAGTTTAAAATTATTAAAAGCAGTTTTTCTTTGATTGGTAATTAATGTTCGTTTAAACATCCTCAGTTCCAGGGATTCGTTGCTACAACCTCCTTTAATTTCTTGAAATGGTTTTAAAATAATTGCGAGTTTATCTTCTGAATCATATTCATTATGTTCTCCCTTATGAAAGTTTAAAACATAAGTTTCTGAAGTTTTATTTTCAATTCTAATAACAAAATATTCAGCTTCAACAATTACATTTTTTCCATTACAAGTAGATGTTTTGTATGAAATTTTCAGTTTATCATTTTCGAAATATGGTTCCCAATAATCTTGATTAGTTACAACCAAAAAGTGAAGAAATAATAAAAAAACCATATCAGTAATTATTATTACTATAAATTTAAATAAATTAACTTATAAGATCTCAATAATAATGATTAAAACAGTAATTTTTGACATGGATGGTGTAATAATAAATAGTGAACCCTTACACCAAAAAGCATATCAAATGATGTTTAAGGAATTTAATTTGAATGTATCTGATGAATTATATTCATCTTTTACTGGAATGGCTACTTATCCGATTTGCGAAAAATTATGTGCCGTTTTTTCTCTAAATTATACTTCAAAATTGTTAGTAGAGAGTAAGCGAAAACATTTTAAAAGTTTATTTGAAAATGGTCATGAATTTAAATTAATTGATGGTGTACTTAAATTAATTCAACATTACAAACAAAATGGAATTACTTTGGTACTTGCCTCATCAGCATCTATGGCGAATATCAATATGATTTTTAAAAAATTTTCTTTAGATCAGTATTTTAAAGCAAAAATAAGTGGAGCTGATTTAAAAGCTTCTAAGCCTCATCCTGAGATTTTTGAAAAAGCCTCAAAACTTTCTGGTCACCCAAAAAATAAATGTTTGGTTATTGAGGATGCTACTAATGGAATTATAGCTGCTAAGTCTGCAGGTATCTTTTGTGTTGCATTTGATGGGGGTCATTCTAAAAATCAAGATTACAGTAAAGCTGATATAGTTATAAATGATTTTGAAGCGATTTATACAGATAAACTAAAATCAATTAAGTTTCCATCGTAAGCCAAAGAAAAATCTGATACCTTGATTTGATGCATATACATAAGAAGGGTCAAAAGTTAATGCAAATGGGTTATTTTGTGTAGATAATGCATCCCCTTGAGCATTAAAAGTAACTGCGTTGTCAAAAGGATCAAAAGATCTTGCAATACTCTCAGCAGTTGGTGTAAAATCAAGAAGATTTTTAACGCCGCCATAGGTTTCAAAAGTATTATTCCAGGACTTAGTAAGCTGAAAATTTAGAATATGAAAAGTTGACGAATAATTGGGTCTAGGATCCAGGGGTCCAAGTGTGGGTAATCTTAAGGGGCCAGTTGATGTACCCGTTATATCTAAAGTAAGGTTTGAGACTTTCCATTTTTTCTCTACTTTCCAAACCCCTTGAAAACTTTCGGTCAAGTATGGTGTTATTCTTAAGTCTTGATTTTCTATATAAGAATCAATATATGTTGCTCCAAGATTAACTCTAATTCCATTTTGAATTAAAAGATTTAAATTAAGAGAAGCTCCCTGGTTTACGGAACTTCCATAAAGGTTGGCATAAATAATTTTATTAGGATCTGAATCGTAGTCTGGAATAATTTTATTTGAAAATCGAGTATGAAAAATACTTATATCAAAGTCTATTATAGCTCCTTGTTTTAAGTACAACTTTTTGAGGAAATTACCATTTATATTCCATGATCTCTCTGGATCTAAATCTTCTAAAAATATAACATCACGTGCTCCGGTTAACGCAGCATGATCTTCGGTAAAAACTTGAGCTACTCGAAAACCCGATCCAATACTTAATCGAAATATCTTGCTTTTATCTTCATTACTAATCTTGTAATTAACTCTTGGTGTTAAAATATTTCCGTGAGTGGAATTATAATCATAACGAAGACCAAGAAGCAGAGTATTTTTTGAATTAAATTTTATCTCATCTTGAATAAATATTCCTGGTAAATGTAAAATTGTCTCCTGATTTATTTGTAATAATTCATCAAATGTAGCTGTAGTGTCATCATCATAATATGTGTAACGATATGATAGTCCAAATAAAATATCATGCTTTTTTATCTTTTTATCCCAAACAAATTGACCAAAACCGATGGTTTGATCAGCATTAAAAGGGATTAATCCATAAAAGGAATTTTGATTATGATCATTAAAGCTAAAACTGAATGAAAACCTGGAATTAAATTTATACTTACCAAAGATTTCAAATCTTGATGTGTAAATACTCTCTCCATATAAAATATCTCCACCACGATATTTAGGTGACCAATTCATTTGTCCACCCCACCTATCTTCATATACAAATCTGGTTGCAACTGAAAATTGTGTTCCAAAAGTTAGCTTGTTAAAAATAGAAATGCGGTCTTGTAATGTTAAATCCGTAAAATCATCTTGGTTATTATCTATTGGGTTTGAATAATTAAAATAATTGATCCCCAACAAACCGAAATTTTTATTAGATAAACGATACTTGTATCCAACATCTGTATTTACTTCACCCCAGCCTGAAAGAAAAGAATCTACTGCTAGTTTCGATGTGTTTTCAGGTAATCGCGTAATTAAATTAATTACTCCCCCAATGGCCTCTGACCCATATAATGTTGATGCGGGGCCTTTAATGACTTCAACGCGTTCAATTAATGATTGTGGAATACCAGACAATCCATATACAGTTGATAATCCACTTACTATTGGTAAGCCATCAATAAGAATCATTGTATAACTGCCCTCTTGACCATTAATATGAATATCTCCTGTGTTACATACACTACAATTCAACTGAGGGCGAATACCATTAATGTTTTCGAGAGCTTCAAAAATTGAAGCTGTTGGATTAGCTTTAAAAAAAGTTTTAGCATAAACCTCAACTGGCACAGAACTATCAAGCTTTGATACTGGTTTTAAAGTCCCTGATACAACTACCTCATCGAGGCTTTCATCAGCTTCTAATGTTATCGTTCCTAGATTTAAATGGTCATAATTTATTTTCTTTACAATAGGTTTATAGCCTATATATGAAAATATCAATTTTTGATTTTTTAACTTGGTAAAATCTAACTTGAATTGTCCCTTAGAATCGGTTATCGTCCCAAGGTTTAAACCCTTTAATAGAACAGTTACACCTTCTAGGGGTTGCTCAATATAAATAACTTTTCCTATAACAGAAACTTCTTGTGCAGAAGCCATTTGGAATAGAAAAATTAGGATAACCGAACGAAATGTCATATTCAATTTTAGTTTACAAAAATATTAATTAGTTTTATACTGCAAAACATTTTTTATGCAAAAGACTATAGAAAAGGAAAATTATCTAAAGGCAGTTTATAAGATGGCAGAAAAGTCTCAGAAAGTTAGTGTTACATCTATTTCAAAACATTTTAATGTTAGCAAGTCTACGGTATCAAACATGATCAAGAAATTGGTTGTTATGGATTTAATAGATAGCAAACCCTACAAGCCAATTGTTTTGACAAAAAATGGGAAAAAAGCTGCTGTAGAAATTATTGCAAAACACAGATTAATTGAGCTCTATTTGGTAGAAGAGATGCAATTTAGTTTAGATGAAGTACATGAAATTGCTGAAGAAATTGAGCATATAAAAAATACAAAGTTTTTTATTCGTATGCAGGAAATTTTGGGAGACGCTCAGCTAGATCCACACGGATCCGTTATTCCAAAGTGTGATTTTTAAAGTTTTAGATTTATAAAAAAATAACCTCCTTTTTTAGCAAGGAGGTTATTTTTATATTAAGTTATTGCTGTGGTTGGTAATCATAATATCCCTCAACAGGAATCATGACATGATCATATCCAGTTCCCTTAAACATAATGTATGGACCTCCAGAATTAAAATCAGTAGTTAAACCCTCAAGAGAGGAAGGATCTTTAGGCATCAACATTAAATGTGGTCCAGATACTATCCATTGACCTTCAGCTGCTGTCTCTTTTTCTTTAATATCAATTTTTCCATCACTATCAACACTCAATCTCATTCCTACGGAGTTATCTTCTCCCATGTCACCATGAAGCATATACATCCATCCATCGTGATCTAGTTCAGGTTTTGTCCCACCCATATAGGCCATGGCCCATTTCATTCCTTGAGCATCTGCAACCATTGGCATTGCTTCATGAGCGTCTTTCCATCCATTTTCTGGATCTGACATACCTCTTGGATTACCAGCCATAGCTGTCCATCCATTAGTTCCTTCTCTAAGTACAGTTCCATCAACATCAATTACGGTACAATTTGAAGCTATGAAAGAAGGAGCTCCAGTACTATAAGCCCATATTTTCCAATCAGCTGATGTGTGAGGCCCATCTGGCTCTCCATTAGCTTTTAAATCAACAGGGGGTTGCGGTGGTGTTTCAGTTGAGAAGTTGTTGCAGGCAACTAGGCTTAAGACAAAAATAAATAATAATAATCTTTTCATTGTGTTTGTTTTTAGATATTTCAAGGTAATAAAAACTTATTAATCAATTAGTTATAAAAATAAAAAAAAAGGGAAACGATCTTTCGATGTTTCCCTTTTGTACTCGGAGCGGGACTTGAACCCGCACGACCGCAATGGTCATTGGATTTTAAGTCCAACGTGTCTACCAATTCCACCATCCGAGCAATGGTTTGAGCGAAAGACGGGATTTGAACCCGCGACCCTCACCTTGGCAAGGTGATGCTCTACCCCTGAGCTACTTTCGCATTTGGAATGCAAATGTAAAATAAAATCTAAATATGACTCGATCTTTTAAATCAAAAAATAAAATATTCTAAGGTTTTAATTAAGTAATAAAAACAGAATTATGACCTTATTTTTTTTGGGAAAGTCTCCGCTTAATTTGATTTAATTGCATAAGAGCCTCAACTGGTGTTAAAGTATCGATATCTAAAGCTGTAATCTCCTCTCTTATTGCTTCTAGCAATGGATCATCTAGGTTGAAAAAACTTAATTGCAACTCGGAATCAATATCCTTTTTAAATGTCTTTTTTTTCAAATTATGTGAACTCTCCAAAGTCTTAAGTTTTGATTGCGCTGTTGCCAATACATGTTGAGGCATTCCAGCCATTTTTGCAACATGTATTCCAAAACTGTGGGCGCTTCCACCTGGGACTAACTTTCGTAAAAACAAAACATCATCTTTTGTCTCTTTAATCGAGACATTAAAATTTTTAATTCGTTGGTAGCCTTTAGTCATCTCATTCAACTCGTGATAGTGAGTTGCAAATAAAACTCGTGGTCGAAATGGATGCTCATGCAAATATTCAGCAATAGCCCAAGCAATTGAGATTCCATCATAAGTACTAGTCCCTCTACCAATTTCATCTAGAAGTACTAAACTTTTCTCTGAAATATTATTGAGAATAGAAGCTGTTTCGTTCATCTCAACCATAAAAGTAGAAGCACCCATAGAAATATTATCACTTGCTCCTACGCGAGTGAATATCTTATCTACAATTCCTAAAGTAGCTTTAGTTGCTGGCACAAAGCTTCCCATTTGTGCTAAAAGTGAAATCAAAGCAGTTTGACGTAATAAAGCTGATTTTCCAGACATATTTGGTCCGGTTATCATAATAATTTGTTGTTTTTCTCGATCTAAGTATAGGTCATTAGCAATATATGGAGTGCCTATTGGTAATTGTTTCTCTATTACTGGATGTCTAGCACCCTGAATATCTAGAAAGGTATCTGTCGTCATTTTAGGACAAGAATAGTTATTCTTTTTCGCCATTGTAGCAAAATTGCTAAGCACATCCCACTGAGCTACAACAGAAGCATTTTGTTTTAATATTTCCAAGCTATTTTGCAAGCTTTGAATTAACTCTTTAAAAAGCTGCTGCTCAAGGACTAGAATAAGATCTGCTGCTTGTAAAATTTCAGATTCAAATATTTTTAATTCTTCTGTAATATATCGTTCAGCATTAACCAATGTCTGTTTTCGAACCCACTCCTCAGGCACTTTGTCTTTATGTGTATTTCTAACTTCGATGTAATATCCAAATACATTATTAAATGAAATTTTAAGGGAAGGTATTTGAGTTCGCTCGGTTTCACGCTCTAACATTTCATCTAAGTGAGATTGAGATGTATTTCTTAAGTTTCTTAACTTATCTAACTCTTCTGAGAAGCCTTCTGCTATAACTTTTCCTTTGGAAACTAATACAGGAGCATCTTTATGTAAAGTATTTTGAAGTATAGTCAAAATGCTTTCACAGGAAGAAAGACCTTGGAGTTTCTTCTTTAAACCTGGAGCTTTTAGTTGGTTAATATATGACTTGAAATTTTCTACAACTCCAAGTGAATCTGCCAATTGGTTTAATGCTCTTGGAGATATTTTCTCTGTAGCTATTTTGGCCATTACTCTTTCAAGATCAATAATTTTTTTTAGAGACGCCAATGTTTCTTCTAAAAGTGTATCCTTTTCTAAAAATTCTTTTACACATTTTTGCCTTTCCTCAATTAACTTTAGATCTTTCAATGGAAAAGCCAGCCATCTCCTCAAAAGACGTGCTCCCATTGCAGTTTTTGACTGATCAACGATATTTATTAAGGGCACACCCTCAGGGTGATTAGGACGAAAAAGTTCTAAATTTCTTTGCGTAAAATGATCTAACCAAACATAACTACCTTGACTTATTGGATTAATTCGAGTTATATGTTGTAGTTTATCGTGTTGGGTTTCAGAGAGGTAATGCATCACCGCACCAGCAGCACTTATCCCGGCTGTATGATTTTGAATCCCAAACCCTTCCAATGAATTAGTTTGAAAATGAGAAATTAATTTTTGTTTGGCAGTACTTATTTCAAATGCCCAATCTTCCATAAAGAAATATTGATAATGCGATCCAAACTGGTTTTTAAAAACTTGTTTTTTGGGTTTTGGAACTAAAACTTCACTAGGACTATAAGTTTGAAGTAATTGCTCTATTTCTTCTGGATCACCCTCAGCTACTAAAAAATCACCTGTTGAAATGTCTAAAAAAGATACTCCCCAACACTTATTGTAAAAAATAGCTGCTAAATAATTATTTTTCTTTTGGTCTAAAACATCATCATGCAAAGAGACACCAGGAGTAATTAATTCGGTAACCCCTCTTTTTACAATTGTTTTAGTCATTTTGGGATCTTCCAACTGATCACATATTGCAACACGACAACCTGCCTTGACTAATTTTGGTAAATAAGTATTTATAGAATGGTGTGGAAAACCAGCAAGTTCTGTTTCACTTAAACTCCCTGCTCCGCGCTTAGTTAAAATTATTCCAAGTATTCCTGAGGCTTTGACTGCATCTACTCCAAAAGTTTCATAAAAGTCTCCTACACGGAAAAGCAATAAGGCATCAGGATATTTCGCCTTGATGCGATTATATTGCTTCATAAGCGGTGTTTCTTTTACTTCTTTCGGCACAAAAATTGATTTATACGAATGTATTTAAAATTTGAAAGTTTCCCCAAAAACAAAGATGCAAATCACTTGATAAACTTTAGAGTGTGTATTTTTGTTTTTTTAACAATTTATGAGAAAACTTAAAAATGAGGAATTAAACCGTAAATCCGTAAAAGATTTTAGGGTCTCTAAAAAAATGCCCTTAATAATCATACTGGATAATGTTAGAAGCTTGAATAATATTGGATCTGTTTTTCGTACTGCAGATGCTTTTTTAATTGAAAGAATTTACCTCTGTGGGATTACAGCCTCTCCCCCTCATAAAGATATTCACAAAACTGCATTGGGTGCAACTGAAAATGTACTTTGGGAACATGTAAACTCTACAGCAGATATTGTTCAAAAACTTCAGACAGAGGGAGTGTCAGTTTGGCCAATTGAGCAAACAGAAGATTCCACGTCTTTAGATCTATTTCAGCCTGAGCCAAATAAATCTTATGCCTTTGTTTTAGGTAATGAAGTTCGGGGAGTAAGTCAAGAGGTAATTGATATTTGTAATAAAGCTCTTGAAATTCCTCAGTTCGGAACCAAGCATTCCTTAAACATAAGTGTTGCAACAGGTTTGGTTATATGGGATTTTTTTATAAAAACGAAGCCCTAAAAACTGATCTAAGAATACTTTGAAAAGCATTCTTATCACGTTGGAAATCTAATTCGTTTATATCAAGCTCCTTAACTGGAAAGTGTAATTCTTGTTTTAATAATTCTTCATAACCTTTTTGAATACCATTGAGATATTCTTGCTTGAGGTCTTTTTCAAAATTGCGACCTCTTTTTTTTATATTAGCTTTTAATCTAGAAACCTTGGATTTAAGAAATATCAAAAGACTAGGTGTTTTGATTGATTTGACCATAGCATCAAAACTTTCTTTATAAATTTTATATTCTAAAGTATTTAGATTCTCTCGAGCAAATACTATGGATTTATACAAAGAAAAATCTGCAACTACAGTATTATTTTTTTCTTTCCAAAAGATAATATCATTTTTAAAGCGATCTTTTAAAAAAAAATTTTCTACTGCTAAAGAATGGGTCTTAGGGTCTTTATAAAAAGCTTCTAAAAATGGGTTTTTTGTAAAGGATTCCGACAAAAGTTTTGAATTGTAATTTACAGCTAACAACTTTGCTAATGTTGTTTTTCCCACACCAATATTCCCTTCTATCACTATATATGGAAAACTTTTGAAGATTGGGGGTAGCCCCAAATCATATGTCAAAGGTGTTGCAATGATCCGGTCTGAACTATTTTGAAATAACTCTTCAATTGTTTGAAATAAAATCGGATGAATAAATTTTGGAGCTATTTCACAAAGAGGTGCCAAAACGAAATTACGTTTATGTAATTTGGGATGAGGAACTTTTAATTTAGCTGAAAATATGTTTTTACTCTTATAGAAGAGCAGATCTAAATCTATGGTTCTTGAACTATATCCTTTTCCTTTGGAAGGTAACCTCCCCATTGTTTTTTCTACTTTTAAAAGTACTTCTAAAAGATCTTTTGGTTTTAGTTTAGTTTTAATACTTACACACGCATTATAAAAAGGTTCACCTTTAAAACCCCATGCAGGTGTTTCGTATACTTTTGACAACAATTTTATTGAAATAGGGTAAGCTTCGAGAAGAGCTAGAGCCTTGTAAAGTGCATTCAATCTGTCTCCAAGATTACTTCCCAACGAAATGATAATTTGCTCTTCCAAAACTGAATTCAAAATAATTACAAAGCTACAAAACCCTATATTTGTATCATCAATACTTATTAAATGAATTTTACACGAAGTTTTTTTGCCTCCGTTTTAGGAACCCTTACCGCTTTTGGACTCTTATTTGTTATTCTTCTTTTGATTATATCTGCTACAGCAAGTATTTTCAATGCTTCAACAGGAGTTAGAACTTTAAGTGACAATAGTATTTTAAATTTAGATTTAAACCTTCCTATAGTGGAAAGACCACCTGTTTTTGACGAAATTCAAAGTATTTTAGGACTTGAAGAAGAAGTTTTAGGTTTACCAAATATTCTTTCTGCTATAAAAATAGCAGCAGAAAATCCTAAAATCCAAGGAATACGTCTTCGTTCAGATTTTATTTCTTCTGGATGGGCACAAACTCACAGTATAAGAAAGGCTTTGAAAGATTTTAAATCGAAAGATAAATTCATTTATGCCTATGGAGATGTATTTACCCAAAAAGGATATTTCCTAGCTTCAGTTGCTGACTCAATTTTCTTAAATCCAGTAGGTGCTCTTGAATTTAAGGGACTTGCTTCAGAGGTACTCTATTATAAAGACTTTCAGGATAAATATGGATTTAAAATGGAAGTTGTTCGTCATGGAAAATATAAAAGTGCTGTAGAACCCTTCTTGGAAAATGAAATGAGTGCTGAAAATAAATTTCAAATCCATACTTTACTTAATGATATTTGGTCAACTTTAAGAGAAGAAATATCAATTTCTAGAGATTTATTACCTGAAACTTTAGATGGAATTGTTTCAAGTAATAAAATTGCCATTTCAGAAGATGCTGTCTCATCAAAACTTATAGACGGTTTGGCTTATGAAGATGTTTTTGATGAAAAAATTAAAACACGCTTGGGCTTAGACATTGATGAAAAATTAAAAAAAGTAAGCATAAACAGTGTTAATAGCACAAAGGAATCTTATGATGCATCAATTAAAGATAGGATTGCTGTTGTCTTTGCCAAGGGGCCCATATTATATGGAGAGGGCTCTGAATCAATCATAGCTCAAGGTATTTTTGTTGAAACACTGGAAGAATTATCAAAAGATGATTGGATAAAAGCAGTAGTGTTAAGAGTTGATTCCCCTGGAGGAAGTGCTTTGACATCAGAATTGATTTGGAGGACAATTGAAAAACTAAAAAAATCTAAACCAGTTATTGTTTCTATGGGAAATGTTGCTGCATCTGGAGGCTATTACATAGCTGCTGGTGCTGATCATATTTTTGCTGATCCCTTAAGTATAACTGGTTCAATTGGAGTATTTGCTACTTTACCAAATGTAAAAGGATTTCTTGATGATATTGGGATTCAGGCGCAATCAGTAGAAACCCATCCCAATGCTTTAGGTTACAGTCCCTTTCAAACCCTTAACAAATCTTACGAACAACAAATGATTAGTGGAATTGAGAATATTTATGATATTTTCAAAGAAAGAGTGATACAAGGGAGAGAATTAAGTCCAGAAGCAGTTGAAAATCTTGCTCAAGGAAGAGTGTGGAGTGGAAAACAGGCTCTAAAATTAGGTCTTATAGATGATTTAGGAGATTTACAAGATGCAATCACATTAGCTGCAAATGATCTAGATATTGAAGATTATAATGTCATAGAATACCCAAAGTTTGAAGATAACTTAGAAAATATGCTAAAGGGAATTACTCCTTCGCTAGAGGTGATAAATCCTCTAAAAAACCTAATGCCAGAGCAAATGATGTTGATTTTAGAAAGTAATCAATCTAGAGGTCCTTCACCATATATCCAAACCTTACTTCCATTTGAACTAAGAATCCATTAATGACATCTCAGAAAAGGGAACTTGCTAAAAATATATATCTGCTCCTTGCTGGTTTATTTATTACCTCTTTAGTTGTGTCAAACTTGATTTTTCAGAAGTTTTTTTATTGGTATCCTCTTAATTTAAAGGTGCTTGGAAATTCACTTTTTGAGCTATCAGTTGGAATTCTTCCTTATCCAATAACATTTTTAATAACTGATTTAATTTCAGAAATCTATGGAAAAAAGAGGGCTAATCAAGTAGTTGTTACAGGCATTTTTGCCTCATTTTTTTCTATGGGAATTCTCTTGATAGCAAATGAAGTACCGGCAATTAAAAATTCACCAATTGATGATGAAACCTTTAACCAAGTATTCGCACTTTCTCCAATTGCAGCATTAGCCTCAATGATTGCCTATTTGCTTGCACAATTTGTAGATATTCGAATTTATCATTTTTGGAAAAATCTCACCCAGGGTAAAATGCTGTGGTTAAGAAATAATTTTTCGACTTTTAGTTCTCAACTTATTGATACAGTATTAGTTGTAGGATTATTAAGTATTTTTGGTGTTCTAGAATGGAAACTTTTTTGGGGTCTTGTAATTTCTGGATTTCTATTTAAAATAATAGTTGCAGCTCTAGACACACCACTTCTTTATCTTTTTGTTGGGATTTTTAGAAAGACTTTTGACTTAAAGCCTACAGACGAAGTTGAAATCTAATCAATGGATAATAAAATAAAAGAGACTCGTCTTAATAAATATCTAAGTGAAATAGGCCATTGTTCTAGAAGAGCTGCAGATAAGCTTATTGATGAGGGGAGGATCCAAGTAAATGGTAAAACTGTATTAATGGGTCAAAAAGTAAGCCCAAGTGACCGAATAGAAGTTGATGGAGTCCTTATTGAGGATAATCAAGAAAGTAATATATATATTGCTTTTAATAAACCTACAGGTATTGTCTGTACAACAGATACTAGAGTGGAAAAGGATAATATTATCGATTATATTAATTATCCTAGTCGGATTTTTCCGATCGGCCGTTTAGACAAAATGAGTGAAGGTTTGATTTTATTGACTAATGATGGAGATATAGTTAATAAAATTCTCCGTGCCCGAAATAACCACGAAAAAGAATATATAGTAACTGTAAACAAGCCTATCACTATTGATTTTATTCAAAAAATCAGAAATGGATTACCTATTTTAGATCAGATTACTAAAAAATGTTTTGCAGAGCAAATTCATAAGAAAGAGTTCCGTATCATTTTGACCCAAGGTTTGAATCGTCAAATTAGAAGAATGTGTGAGTACTTAGAATACAGAGTTGTAAAATTGAAACGTATTCGTATAATGAATATTGAACTAAATACAAAAGTAGGGCGTTATCGAGATTTAACTAAAAAAGAAATGATCGAATTGCAAAGTCTACTTTCTGATTCTGAAAAGCATTTTAAGCAATAATATTCAATTTAACCTTTTGGCCTTCATTAGAACGAACATTAAATACTGTTTGGTCCTCAAATAGAAGATATTGACCTCTCACACCTGTTAACCTTCCTTTATAAAAAGATGTTTTCGATAAATTTAAACTGTTAACTTTTTGTGGGTAATTGTTAACTGGAAACTCAAATTTCTCAAAATCCTTCTTTTTTGGATTAATATAGGGTTTGAACTCATTAGACAGACAGCCTATAGCTTTATTAAATGAATCCTCCCAATCAACTGGCTCTGATTCATTTTGTAACATTTTTCTCCAATTAGTTTTATCAGAAAAAATTTCTTTCAAAGCAACTTCTGCAATACCAGCTAGATAACGATTAGGTACTTCCAAAATAATCATAGCCTCATGAGCGCCTTGGTCAATCCAACGAGTTGGTAATTGACTTTTTCTTGTTACACCTACTTTTAGATGACTACTTAGAGCAAGATAAACAATATGAGGCTGGAGTTGAATTTTCTTTTCGTATTCCAAGTCTCTATCTTGTTGATTTAAATGAGCCTTACTAAGTTCTGGACGCATAATCCAATCACCAACAGCAGGACTCTCAAAAAAACAAGATTTACAGAAGCCTTGTCTAAAAATTGGAAGATCATTATAACAATTTAAACATTGAGAACCTATATTATCAATACTCAATATTTTCCCAATACATTGGTTTATATGTATAAAATCTCCTCCCATATCAAGAAAATAATTGATTGGGCTATTGAATTCTGATATCATTTTTTTTAAGATTCCTTCAAACATAAACCAGAAAAGAATTAATTTTATTTACTTAAGTAAGATAATAATTATTTTATGCCCATACCCTTATTTAACTCAATAGCTTCGTGGATTCTAAAAAAGAGAATACACCAAATGGAGCTTTTTATGAAATACCCTAACGAAGTTCAAAATGAACTTTTACACGAATTAATTAAAAAAGCCTCAAAAACTGAAACTGGAAAGCTTTATGAATTTAAAACAATTAAGAGTTATAATATTTTTAAAAGTAGGGTTCCATTATGTAATTATGATGATATAGAATTAAATATTGAACGATGCAGAAAAGGCGAGCAAAATATTTTTTGGCCAAGCAATATAAAATGGTTTGCCAAATCCAGTGGAACTACAAATTCAAAAAGTAAGTTTATACCATTAAGTTCGGAAGCTTTGGAAGATTGTCATTATAAAGCAGGTAAAGACATGTTGTCTTTATACTATAATAACAATGAAGATTCTCAACTTCTTACGGGGAAATCATTAAGGCTAGGTGGGAGTAATGAATTATACAATAAAAACGATAGTTACTTCGGAGACCTGTCTTCTATTATAATACAAAATCTTCCTTTTTGGGCTGAGTTTAGTAGTACTCCAAGCAATAAAACCTCCCTAATGCCGGAATGGGAAACTAAAATGAAAGCTATTGTAGCAGAGTCGATATCTGAAAAAGTGACTAGTCTGGCTGGTGTCCCTTCTTGGATGTTGGTTTTGTTGCAAAATGTTTTGAAAGAAACTAAGAAAAAAACTATTTCTCAAGTATGGCCTGACGCTGAAGTATACTTCCATGGGGGTGTAAGTTTTAAGCCTTATCGTGAATTATACAAAGGATTATTTACACAAAAAGACTTTCGTTATTACGAGATCTATAATGCCTCAGAAGGTTTTTTTGGAATTCAAGATCGTAATCATTCTGACGAATTATTATTGATGTTGGATTATGGAATTTTTTATGAATTTATCCCAATTAAAGGAGATAAAGAGGATGATTCTGATATTATCCCACTTTCTGAAGTGGCTTTAAACACTAATTACTCAATAGTTATTACCACCAATGGTGGTTTATGGCGTTATAAAATTGGGGATACAATTCAATTTACTAGTTTATCTCCTTATCGTATTCAAGTTACGGGTCGTACAAAACATTTCATAAATGTCTTTGGAGAAGAGCTTATAATTGATAATGCCGAAAAAGCACTTGAAAGAGTTAGTGCTAAAACAAAAAGTATAATTTCAAATTACACAGCAGGGCCTATTTTTATGGAAAAAGATTCTCAAGGTGCTCATGAATGGATTATAGAATTTGAAAAAGAACCTGAAAACTTAAACCACTTTAGTTCTCTTTTGGACGAGGCCTTACAGGAAGAAAATTCTGATTACGAAGCAAAGAGATATAAGAATATGACTCTTCATTCATTGAAAGTTCATAAAGCAAAAAAAGGCCTGTTTTATGAATGGCTATCTAAAAAAGGTAAACTGGGAGGACAACATAAAGTCCCTAGACTTTCTAATTCTAGAGAAATTTTAGAAGAATTATTAGAAGAAATTGATTAAGAAACGACTTTTAACTTTGGCAGCTCAATTTTAGAAAGCTTTTGATCGGCATATTGTTTGGTAACTCTAAGTTTTTTTACTTCAGTATTAGGTAACTCGAACATGGCATCATTTAAAACAGCCTCACAAAGAGATCTCAAGCCTCTTGCACCTAACTTATATTGAAGTGCTTTTTCCACAATATAGTCAAGAGCTCCAGGAGTAAATTGTAATTGAATATCGTCCATTGCAAACAATTGAACATATTGCTTAATCAGGGCATTTTTCGGAGTTGTCAAAATAACACGTAAAGTAGATTCGTCTAGTGGACTCATATAAGTTAAAACAGGTAATCTACCTATAATTTCTGGAATTAATCCAAAGGCTCTAACATCTCTAGGGGTTATATATTGCAACATGTTTTCTTTATCAATATCACGTTGTTCTAGAGCTGTTTTGTATCCAATGGCTTGTAAATTTAAACGTTTATTTATGTGCGCCTCAATTCCATCGAATGCCCCTCCAGCTATAAATAAGATATTGGAA
>Ga0228617_1000033_pt1 | contig 61435 bp, 52 predicted proteins | sample 18DmetaG_FD_190061 | JGI IMG/M metagenome (GOLD analysis project Ga0228617, IMG submission 190061) | Seawater microbial communities from Monterey Bay, California, United States - 18D | ecosystem: Environmental > Aquatic > Marine > Coastal | place: USA: California | collected 2016-10-20
TTGGTGAAGTAGCACTTAAAAACTTTTTTTCTGATAAAACCAATTGGCGCAAAATGTTGCAAAACGATGCTGAAGCGGTGGATTGGGAAGAAGCGCGAGGCCATGCTCTTGACGGTATCCCGAAAGACTTAAAACCTTATATAGTAAGAGAAAAAATCGATATACAAAACATGACATTTCCCGTATTGCAATTTCCTGAAAAAGTAAAGAGTTTAAATCTCAGTAAAACTCCTCTCTATAAAGGAAAATTGATGGGAATCAAGGGACAATATTTAATCTTTGAAGATGCAACGGTATTCAATGTTCGTTCTAATGAAGGCCAATGCGTGAGACTTTCAATCAATTAACCTAAATGCTTTTCAGAATCTGAGAGTAAACGATTAAGTTCGCCTAATTCTTTTTTTGTAAGATCTCGGTATTTTCCAACACCTAAATTGAGCTCAATATTCATTATCCGAATACGTTTGAGCTTGATCACTCTATAATCTAAATATTCACACATACGTCTAATTTGCCTATTTAAACCTTGAGTGAGTACTATTCTAAATTGTTTTTTGTGAATTTGTTCCACTTCACATTTGCGTGTAATCTTGTCTAGAACGGGTAGCCCGCTTGACATCCGCTCGATAAATTCTGCGGTAACAGGTCTGTTCACCGTAACGATGTATTCCTTTTCGTGGTTATTTCTTGCTCTGAGGATTTTGTTTACAATATCACCGTCGTTTGTTAATAATATTAAACCTTCACTAGGCTTATCGAGTCTCCCGACAGGAAATATTCTAGAAGCATAATTGATGTAATCAATAATATTGTCTTTTTCAACTCTAGTATCTGTTGTACAGACAATACCTACCGGTTTGTTAAATGCCAAATATACCTTCCGTTCTTTAAGGTTTTCAACCAGTATACCGTCTATTTCAATCCGGTCTGAGGAACTTACTTTTTGTCCCATAACTACTTTTTGTCCGTTGACTTGTATCCGCCCTGCATCAATTAATTTGTCTGCAGCACGTCTTGAGCAATGTCCAATTTCGCTGAGGTATTTGTTTAGCCTTATGCCCTGTTTCTGATCGTTCATTTACATTAAATTTTTAGTTCATCAGTGGGTTTGAGATTAAACTTTTTCCTAAATAAAAACACAAATAAATAAAGCAATGGAGTATCCAAAGCCGCGATTAAAACTTTAAATAAAAAGCCTGAAAGCACAAGTCCCCAAAACAAATCCCATTCTAAGACTCCAAACAGGCTAAGCAAACTGATGACTGAAAAAGTATCAATGAATTGAGAACTAAAGGTTGAGAAATTATTCCGCAACCAAAGCATTCGACCTTCGGTAAGTTTTTTCCAAAAGTGATACAGGCGAATATCTACAAATTGTGCGCCGAGATAAGCCATCATTGATGCCAACACAGCAACTGGTGATAGTGCAAATACAGTTTGAAAAGTGGCATCGTCAATGGGAGAATTTGAAAGTGCTGGGACGACATTCGCCATCCATAAAATGCCCATGGAAAAGAAGGAGGCAAATAATCCAGCAATGACAATCTGATTGGCTTTTTTCTTACCGTAGATTTCAGAAATTAAATCAGTGATTAAAAACGTGATTGGGTAGGGGAGTATGCCTACGGAAAGCTCGAAAAGTTGATTTCCAAAAACAGTAAATTCAAAAGGCCTCCAATAAAAAAATTTTTGAAATATTAAATTCGAAACAACTAATGAGGTTATAAAAAGGCCTCCTATGTAAAGGTATATTTTTTTAGCAAGTTCGGTTTTTTTTTCTGTCATCCTAATGAATCTTTAATTCAAAAGGCAATAATAACTGCATACGAGCTGCTGGCTTTATTTCAATAAGTTGATCAAATTTGGGTTGAATGGTATAGGGTAAAAATAAATTCCACAGACGGTCTAGACCGAGTGAAATATTCATATCTGACAAAATAGTGGTCAGATCATCTTCAAACTTTGGATAGTCCATGACGTTATAGTTTTCAATATTAGCGAGTTTAGCAGCAGCTTGGATTGTAGCTTGAAGTCCTCCCAAAGAGTCAATCAGTCCGTTTTGTAAAGCTTGTTTTCCAGTCCAAACTCGTCCTTGTGCAAGCTCTTCTACTTTTACCTTAGTAAGGTTTCTGCCGTCAGTTACGCGTTGTTTGAAGGTTGAATAGGTTTGTTCAATGGATTTTTTTGTTTGTGCTTTAAAGGCAGGACTCAGCGGTTGAAAAATACTGTAACCCATGGCATTCGGATGGGTTTCTACAGTCTCTGCATTGATTCCCATATTTTGCATCAAACCGCTGGCATTAGGTAAGGACGCAAACACTCCAATAGAACCTGTGATACTCATGGGATCAGCAAAAATCTGATTGGCTCCCGCAGCGATATAGTAACCTCCTGAGGCCGCTACATTCCCCATTGAGACTAAAACAGGCTTTTGCTCTTTGACTTCATTGATCGTTTGCCAAAGTAATTCTGAAGTTAGCGCACTTCCACCAGGGGAATCTACACGAATCACAACTGCTTTTATCCAATCGTCTTCAGCTAATTCTTTTAAGGTTTCAATAAAAACCCCTTGAGCGATTATATTTTTTGTGCCTTCACCGTAAAGGATGGGTCCCTTGGCGAAAACTACCGCGATTCGATCTTTTATTTCTTTATTGTAATCCGACTTGCTTTGGTTTACAGCAGAAACAGAAGTAAAATTAAGCTCATCTTTTTCTTCAAGTTGCAAGCGTGCATTGATCATTACCTCAAGATCTGACTCATAGCCAAGCAAATCGATTAAGCCATGGTTAAATGCATCTTCAGGTGTAGCTATTTTTTGTTTGTTGATCAAGTCATCTAAAGTTTTAACGCTTAAATTTCGTCCTGACCCGACTTCTTCATTAATAGTACTCCAGAGGTCCATGAGTAAGGATTTGATTTGAAGACGATTGGAATTACTCATCTTGTTATCCAAAAAGGGTTCTACGGCACTTTTGTATTTTCCTAAACGAACAACTTCCATTTTAACCCCGTATTCATCTTGAAAATCTTTGTAGTAAAGAACCTCTGAAGCCAATCCTTTGAATTCAAAAGCTCCCATTGGATTTAGGGCGATGGTGTCAGCAACTGAAGATAAATAATAGCCTTTTTGGGTTAATATATCCGCATAAGAATAAATAAATTTACCCTCTGCTTTAAAGTTTTCGAGAGCATTTCGAATGCTACGTGTCTGAGACCAGCCCGCAGTTATGAAGTCAGATCGGAGTCGAATCCCTTGTATTTTTGGATTTTGTGCAGCTTTGTCAATTGCACTTAAAATCTCAGGAAGCCCGAGGACTTCATCGTTTAAATCGAGGATAATTTCTAACTCGTTAAATGAGGGATTCCGGTCAGTAATGGATACGTTGAGGTTTAGATCTAAAATGCTATTAGCTTGAACGGCTATAGTGCCAGAGGGGGATACAATTATACTGGCAGCAGCAGACACGAGCATGAGGATCAGGGCAAAGAGAAGTCCAATAGCTGTTAGCGTGCCTAAAACTGAGGCAAGGAAATTCTTAAAAAAATTCATGAGTAAAGTATTTATGATGCAAATATAGGGTTTTGTAGCTTTGCTGAATAGCTAAGAAAATTTGAAAATAAAGAAGGCCGTTATATCTTTAGGAAGCAACTTGGGCAATCGTCTGGAGTTGCTTCAAAAAACACTTGTGTTGTTAGAACAAAATAACATCAAAGTGACCGCGCTTTCTTCTTTATACGAAACTCCAGCCTGGGGGTTTGACAGTGAACCATTTTACAATGCTTGTGTGAAGATTGAAACCGACTTTAGTCCACAAGAATTACTTTCACTTTTTTTAGAAATAGAGGAGCAATTGGGTCGTATTCGCCAGCAAAGTGATGAGTATACTGCCCGTCAAATTGATTTGGACTTGTTGTTCTACGAAAATTTAATCTTGAATACCGACGAGCTTGAACTGCCTCATCCAAGACTTCATTTAAGGAATTTTGTCTTAGTACCCCTTAAAGAAATTGTACCTAAATGGCAACATCCCGTGCTGAACCTCACAGTAACTGAATTGCTGGGACAATGTTCAGATCAAGATGAATTAGAAAAGTTGCCCTTTCATAAATGGTCACCACATATTTTTGATGCATTTCCATTCATCATAATAGAGGGAAATATTGGAGTTGGTAAGACGACTCTTGCCCAAAAAATGGCTACTTTGTATAAACTTCCTTTACTTAAAGAAGCTTTTACCAAAAACCCTTACTTAGAAAAGTTTTACACTGATCCAGAAACCTATGCCCTAGACGTAGAAACATATTTTTTTAAGGATAGGATCAATCAAACCCAATTATTTTGGAAGCAAAATAAAACTAAGGCAGTTTCAGATTACAGCATTCTAAAGTCTTTGATCTTTGCTAGGCAAAATTTGAATTCTGCTGATTTTAAAGATTACCAAAATCGTTTTAGCGAGAATTTACACACTCAAAAATTACCAAATCTGATGGTTTATCTCCACACAGACATTGATATTCTTCAAGAGCAAATCAAAAAACGTGGACGTCCGTATGAGCAAAAAATAAAAAACCAATATTTAGAACAAATTGAAAAAGGCTATCAAGATATTATTCAATCGGACTTGCCTTATCCGGTAGTTTCCATTTCCACTAAAAATTTTGATTTTGAAACTAATGAAGCCGATTTTCAGTCTCTCTTAAGGTTTATTTATCGAGCATCGTTTTCGTGAAGAAATCCCAAAGAACCACTCCTGCGGTAACACTTATATTTAAAGAATGTTTGGTTCCCAACTGCGGTATTTCTAGGCTTTGACCACAGGCATCTACGACCTCCTGAGAGACTCCTTTGACCTCGTTTCCAAACACAAAAGCATAACTAGTATCCTTTTGAGGCATAAATTGATTGAGCTGAAGTGCTCCCTCGGTTTGTTCAACAGCCCATACAGAAACCTGTTCTCTTTGGAGTTGCTGAACAACTTCAAGTGTACTGTCAGCGTATTCCCATGCTACATTATCTGTTGCCCCTAGAGCAGTTTTATGGATGTCTCTATGGGGAGGGGTAGCGGTTATTCCACACAGGTATATTTTTTCAATTAAAAAAGCATCTGCTGAACGAAAGACAGAACCGATATTATTGAGACTGCGAATATTATTTAAAATTAAGCTAAGTGGGGTTTTTACGGCAGCTTTAAATTCAGCTATCGTTTTTCGCTCCAACTCTTCGTTTTTAAGTTTGCGCATAAGTTTTTAGAAATAACAAAAGTACAATCTCTAATTTTTCTATGCTATTTGCATCTTTGTTTTTCATAGGGCGGTAAATTTTAAATACATTCGTAAAAACTGAAATTGTTTTGGAAAAAGCAGCAAAAGATACACCTTTAATGAAACAGTACAACCGTATTAAGGTAAAATATCCTGATGCCTTGTTGCTTTTTCGCGTAGGGGATTTTTATGAGACTTTTGGATCGGATGCCATCAAAGCTTCAGGGATATTAGGGATTATTTTGACCAAACGGGGTGCAGGAAGCACCAGTGAAACTGCCTTGGCTGGCTTTCCACATCACTCCCTCAATACTTACCTACCCAAATTGGTAAAAGCAGGCTGTCGTGTAGCTATTTGCGATCAGTTGGAAGACCCTAAGATGACCAAAAAAATAGTCAAAAGAGGAGTAACTGAATTGATTACCCCGGGCGTGTCACTTCACGACGATGTACTGGATCAAAAAAAGTACAACTACCTTGCAGCCGTATTTTTTAATAAATCATGGGGGGTTTCTTTTCTTGATATTTCAACAGGTGATTATTGGGTCGCTGAAGGCAGTACAGAGCAGGTGGAGCAATTACTCCAGAGTTTTTCTCCAAGTGAGGTTTTGGTTCCTAAACCCAAAAAGAAATTATTTACAGAAGAGTTTGGAAGTACTTTTCACTGCTTCTATATAGATGACTGGGCATTTGAAGAGAGTACAGCAAGGGAAAAACTAACTACTCATTTTCAAACTAATTCACTTTCTGGCTATGGGATTCAAGACTATTCTACGGGTATATCTGCTGCAGGAGCAATTTTACATTACCTATCCGATGCGCATCACGATAAGTTGAAGCACATCAGCCAAATAAGTCCTGTAGCTCAGGAACGCTATGTTTGGTTGGATCGTTTTACCCAGCGTAATCTTGAATTATTTCAATCAACCTATCCAGAAGGGGTTCCTTTAATTCAGGTTATCGATCAAACTCAAACAGCAATGGGTGCTCGATTACTCAGACAATGGTTGGCATTTCCCCTTAAAGAGCAGGTAAAAATTGAATATCGCCATCAAATTGTTCAAGACTTTGTAAGTCAAGAAAAGTTATTGGATATAACTCAACAAGCTTTGTCGCAAATTGTGGATATGGAGCGTATCGTTGCTAAAATTGCCACAGAAAAAGTCAGTCCTCGAGAGCTGAATCAATTACAAAACTCACTAGAAGCCATAAATCAGTTAAAGCAGTATTTAAAAGGAAAAGCGCATAAGACCCTTTTACAACAATTGGATCAGCTTCCTGATACTAATCCAATCAGAGATTTAATAGGTCAAACTTTAGATCCACAAGCTCCAGTTTTGGTTTCAAAAGGGCAGGTGATTGCTACAGGATTTTCTGTTGATTTGGATGGATTGCGCAGCTTGCGGGATACCTCCCAGTCACATTTGGATGCTATGCTCAAACGAGAAACCGAACTCACCCAAATACCGTCACTTAAAATTGCTTTTAACAATGTGTTCGGCTACTATATAGAAGTTCGCAATACTCATAAAGATAAGGTTCCCGACGATTGGACTCGAAAACAAACCTTAGTCAACGCCGAACGATATATTACAGAGGAGTTAAAGATATTTGAGTCAGAGATTTTACAAGCGGGAGAACGAATACAAATATTGGAGCAGCAATTGTACGCTGAATTGATTGCGAAACTTCAGGGTGGCTTAGAAATTTTAAAGCGAAATGCAGAGGCCATAGCTCAATGGGATATTCTCAGTTGTTTTGCCAAGTCTGCTAAAAAGTACAATTATTGCTGTCCTGAATGGACTACTGCAACCACTCTTACCATTCAAGGCGCGAGACACCCTGTTATCGAACAACAGCTACCACCCGGCAGTCCATATATTTCCAACGACCTCTCAATTGATCAAGACACCCAGCAGATATTGATGATTACTGGACCTAATATGTCAGGAAAATCAGCTTTACTCAGGCAAACAGCGTTGATTGCTCTGATGGCACAAATTGGGAGTTTTGTCCCAGCAACTAAAGCCCAATTAGGAGTAGTGGATAAAATTTTTACACGAGTAGGAGCGAGCGATAATATTTCAATGGGTGCTTCTACCTTTATGGTAGAAATGAACGAAACGGCTTCTATTCTAAACAATATCTCCGAACGCAGTCTGGTTCTCTTAGATGAAATTGGAAGGGGTACGAGTACTTACGATGGAATTTCTATTGCTTGGGCCATAGCAGAATACTTGCACGAGCATCCTTTCCGCCCCAAAGTGTTATTTGCGACTCACTATCATGAATTGAATGACATGACAATCCAATTTCCAAGGATCAAAAACTTTAATGTAGCGATAAAAGAATCGAAAGATAATGTGTTTTTTTTACGTAAACTTGTTCCAGGTGGAAGTGCGCACAGTTTTGGAATTCATGTAGCTAAAATGGCAGGAATGCCCCAGCACGTTTTACAAACTGCTAAGCAAAAACTAAAAACCTTGGAATCTTCACATAGTAATGTAGATAACAATAAAAAAGAGGAGGTTGTTAAAAATGAGGATGTGCAACTCAGTTTTTTTAAACTGGACGATCCAATATTAGAAGCTTTAAGAGATGAAATCACAGTCTTAGACATCGACACCTTAACTCCAGTTGAGGCCTTGATTCAATTGAATCAGATCAAGCGGAGGTTATCTCAAAAGAAGGATAAATAAATAGAAAAAAGGTCTTGGGTATTTAATGTATTTGACTGCTAGGGGGATGTTTTTTTATATTAAAAGCAAGCTATCTATATCAAAAAAAATTAAATTTTATTTTACATTTGCAATCCAATAGATAAAAGTAGCTTAAGGAAAGGGCATTTCTGCCAGAGTCGGATAAGGTTCTTTACAGAAGTTTGAAATAAAAATGCGAAAGTAGCTCAGGGGTAGAGCATCACCTTGCCAAGGTGAGGGTCGCGGGTTCAAATCCCGTCTTTCGCTCTGTCGTTTGCTCGAGTGGTGGAATTGGTAGACACGTTGGACTTAAAATCCAATGACCATTGCGGTCGTGCGGGTTCAAGTCCCGCCTCGAGTACTTTAAGAATCCGCAACAAATTGTTTTACATGATGTTGCGGATTTTTTCTTTTATGTATGGCAACACATTGGCAATGAATCATATATTTTTGTCGTAGAAAGTAAAACCTAAAACTTCTCAAGCACTACTATTCTATACACAGTGGCATGGGTTTTATAAAAAGGTTTTTCTAATGCAACATTGGGATGATATTTGATTTCGTTTGTGCCATCCCAATTGGAGGATTTTTCTTTTACATCAATGGATACAATCCAAAGCCCTTGTAATCCATTGATATCATTGTCATAGCCCTGAAATTCCTTTAGTAGTTTTAGAGTGGAGTTGCATGGGGAAAGTTTGAAATGTGTTGTGGATTAGTTTTTATTAAAAAACGCATAAAATCAATCAAAAATGATCAAAAAACGTCAAAAATGAGTCAAAAATCATCAAAAATGGCTAAAAATGATGAATTTTAATCAAGAACTTCGATTATTAAATCTTTGATGAAAAGTTTATAAAAATATTCATCATTTGACATTGATGTACCAGTTTGTCTGGAACCTTCTTTAAAAATTTCAAATGATCTAGGTAATTCATCTTGCATTTTTACCAAAATTTTGCTTTCACCTTGAGGCAATAAAATCTTTGTTGTATCACTTGTTGATAAATAAGTCATATCCCTTGATCCAAATGAGAGATCATTTAATTCAATTGTAGCAGAAGATGATGAGGATAAATCACTATATCCTAATAAAAAATTATTTTGATCATGATCACTAAGCCTATACATCGGGATTGAGTTACTATTATTTGAAATACGCCAATCAGATGATACTAGTGGAGGAAACACCTCGAATTTTAATTCAAATTCTTCTTTATCTGGAATACTTACATAGGCAGAATAATATTTATCATTTTCTACTCCTGTGAGTGAATACTTTGTGAATCCATTGACTTTAAATTGAATGTTTTTTCTATTGACGTAATATGAGTCTGAAATAGGGTTATTTAAAGCTACTTTAAACTTAAATTTTATTCTTACTTTTTTATTTTCAAATCCTGAAAAATTCGATATTAAAGCTATAGGATCATTGTTGTCATAAACATCATTAACGTCTATATAAGTAAGATAGGAGCCTACATTTTGCCAATTAGCATTTGTTTGGTAGGCTGACCAGTTTTTTTCTTTGTATTTAATAGCCAACTTATTATTTAGGGTAATCGTATCTACTTGAACACTAATGTTCCCATAATTTAGTGTATCATATCTTAAAAGAACCATTTTAGCTGTATATGTTCCGTATTTATCATATATAACTGATGCTTCGCTTACATCTACAATTTTACTTGGTGTACCACCTGGAAATTCCCATTTAATAGTATCATAAATGGTACTATATGTGTTAGCTTGATAATTAATTTGAACATCTAAATTATTGTCTCTATCATGTCTAAAAACTTCTAGAGAATCAATATTAATTTGAGAGAGGGAGTTGAATCTTGTTGTGAATATTTTATTTACATCATCTTGTTCAACAGAACAAGAATAAATAGTTACAAGAACTGATAAAAGTCTAATTTTTCTGAAAAAAACATTCATTTTTAAATTAATTTATCTAATTCTGTTGTTATTTCTTTCACCAACATATAGATCGTTTTTTTTTCTTTGTTTCATATTGGCAAAAAATGGTTGTTTGTGCTATTATAGTGAAAGCTGCAATTAGTTGAAATGCTACTCTCGTAAGTTTTGATTATGTTTTTTGTTTTAACCAAATTTAATGAAAATGGTTTAAGATTATTCAATGAGACTAGACATTTCATCTTGAATAATTGATTTAACTAGGGAGCTAACAAAAAACCCCTCTAATTAGAGGGGTATAAAAATTTGAAACGTTGGTTAATTCTTCTTATTGAACTAAAACTATTTATTAGTTTTCTTCAGCCGTTTGAGCTTGATAAAGTGCAATCTCCTCGTAGAGTTCGGTTGGATCCAAATAGCATTTTGTGCTTACAATTTTATCTCCTTCCCATTGCCACCAGCAGTGGAACGTATTTTTTTGAACTTCACCAGTAATTTTTGATGTTCCAGACCAGTCCGACCAATGATTGGTATAAACTTCACCATTGTTGTAGTACATGGTTGTTATCATGGGATTTACATGTTTTAAATCATCATATAAAATGGAATGAAAATTATATCCATCAATAATTTCGTCAGTAGTGTATTCTATATTATTAAAATAATGTTTGCCGTCGGGTGTAAAGTATTCTCTTGCGATTTCAAAATTTCCATCTTGATAGCCTTGGGCTAATTTTCTGACAGCTTCTGATTTTTCATCACTTTGATTTATGGTTCCACTAAAAGGTGCTGAATCGATAGCGTTTAATTCGCTGTTTTGACATCCAATTATAAGAGTGGTTAATACTATAAGTGTAACTAGTTTTTTCATTTGAATTGGTTTTGGTTATATTCAAATATAATCAATATTTTTAATCCTTTAAATGTTATATTTTTAAAATTCAATTATTTATTTACCTATAAGATTGTATTATAATCAACGTAAAAGTTTGAGTACTAAAGAAGAGGATTTTGGCTAAAGATCTTTATAAACAAAGCCTTATAAGGTTGAGTTTTGTACATTTGATTTTTTTACAAACTTAATTTTGAAAAAATTCTTTTACTATATTGGATTTTCTTACCTCAAGCCAAAAGTTTACCGACGGCTTAGAATTATTTTAATCTCGTATTATATTATTTTGGTTGTTGGTCTTTTTTATGATTTGTCAATTGAACGCGTTGGATATTACTCGACTAAATCAGATTACATTCAAATATTATTGGCTGATGCTACCTTTTATTATATGTATTTAATACCCATAGTTCTAATTTTTATAGTTTCTTATCTATGGGATCTTTTTCTATCAATGGAGAAAAAAAACTCTTCTAAAAAAAAGTCTTGATCTTTGAGTAATGGATTTCTTTTAATGAAGTGATGTTTAGGTCTGCTTTACTGTAATCTTGGTTTTTCGAGTTTGGACTTTCGAAGCCTACGCAAAAAAGCCCTGCTGCTTTTGCAGCCAATATTCCATTAGTTGAATCTTCAATTACAAAACAATTTTCTTTTAAAAAACCTGACGCAGCAGCAGCTTTAATAAAAATTTCAGGATTTGGTTTGGATGCTTTAAGGTCAGCACCACTAAATTTTGCTTTGAAATACTTGTCTATATCAAAGCGCTTAAAAATCCGATTGATGTTTTGCATGGATGCTGAAGAGCCTAGTATTAGTGTTAGTCCAGCTTTGTGGTAATCTTCAATTAGATCTAAAACACCAGGGATTAATTCAAAATCTTGGGTCTCTTCAAACAAATTGTTGAAATGATGACGTTTTTTACTTACTAGATCATCAGCTCCATGCTTGAGATTAAACTCATCACATAATCGCTGACAAATAGCTCGTGTTGCTTGCCCTGTGAAGGATTCGTATAGTCTAGCTGAGACATCTAAATTAAAATCTAAAAACATTCTTTGATATGCTTTGTTATGAAGTGGTTCACTATCTACAATGACCCCATCCATATCAAAAATTACAGCATTTAACATTATTAGATATTTAAATTAAATTGTTTCTAATTCTTATAAACAAAAAATAGTGATAAATTAACGGTATGAAATTAATAATCACATTTATAATTGTTTTTATAATTAATTTATCAAACGAGTGGATTACATACTATGAAGATAAAAGTATTCTGATTTCATATTCCTCCCAAATTTGCGAAGATAAATTTAATGGTTTTGCTTTTGAGTATTATTTAATCAGAGTTCAGAATAAAACTAACGAAACTCTCGTTATTAATTTCCAAAAAAGTAATGATAAAATAAATGAATTAGAAAACAAAGTTGCTTTAGTTTTAAATCCAAATCAAATTATTGAGGGTACTTGTAGGTATAATTCTAATCAATTGAGAATTTTTAAAAGTGAAAATACAGGTAAAGATTCAGATTTTTTATATGAGTTTGAGTTGTCTAAAATAGATGTAATTGAAGTATATTAAAATACTATTTATTATGGTAGCCAACTTTGTAATCTCACAGGAGGTACAATTTACGGCTACTATTTCTAGCACAACATGTAGTGGTACTTTGGTTTTGTTTGATGTAGAATATATTCCTAGTGAGAATAGTGTAACGGAGTTTGATTTTAATAACGGTTCTCTTCCTCCTGGTTGGAATTCTTCTCCCTTTAATGTTGGTACTTATTGTGATTCACCAAGTGGAGATACTCCGGATAATTCAGATTATTTTTGGGCTACAACATTGGAGGTATCTGGTGTAAATACAGGATTGCGATATGTTGAAACATCAGCAGTTGATGTTTCCAATGGCGGAAGTATAGAGTTTTTAATTAGATATGGAACTGATAACCCAGGGTCTCCATTATCTTCAAGGGATGGTTGTGAAGATCCTGAAAGAGAAAGTGAAGAAGTTTATTTACAATATAAGGTCAATGGGGGCAATTGGACCACAATGTATGATCAATGGAATGTTGATTTAAATAAAAATGCTCCATGGTATAGCTGGAATTTTAATGACATAGAAATTCCAGCCCCAGCTAGGACAAGTTCAACACAATTTAGATGGATTCAACCTGATAATCACGGAGATAAATATGATAATTGGGGACTTGATAATATTACAGTAAATGCAATACCACCTCCTGCTTCTAGTTGGGAAATTGATTTTGGAAATGGAGATGTTGATTCGTCATCTTTAGCTTCCTCTACAATTTCTTTCCCCAAAATTTATCCAACTAGTAATGTCTCTGTAACTTACTCAGTCACTATATCAACTACTTTGACTGACGGTAATATAATAGGACTTACCCAATTAGTTGAGGTAACTCCTAGTGATATAACACCACCAACCGGTGTTGCTCCAACAAATTTAACTATAGGAGCTGATTCAGGGTCATGTAATGCTGCTTTAACAGGAGTTAGCCTAGGATTTCCTGCAACTAATGATAATTGTAGCGTTAGTTCAATTACCCATAATGCACCAGCTAATTTTCCTTTAGGAACAACAACAGTTACCTGGAGTATTATTGATATTGCAGGGAATTTAACTTCTTTAAATCAAATCGTCACTGTAGAGGATTACGAAAATCCAATTTTAAATATACCACCAGATATTTTTTCAATAGATTGTACCATTTCGATTGGAACTGCCTCTGCAACTGATAATTGTTCTGTCGGCTTGCCTGTAAATTCTTTGGGGATAACTTCTAATGCTTCGTACACGTTCTCTTTAGGTACAACCGCAGTTATTTGGCAAGTAACAGATGTAAATGGTAATACAGTTTCAGCAACACAGCTAATTACAGTTTCTGATACATTAGCTCCAATAAATATTGCACCTGCTACTGTTTCGGTTTCTACAGATACAGGGTCATGTAATGCAGCTTTAACAGGAATTAATCTTGGACTTCCTACAACTAGTGATAATTGTGGCGTTAGTTCAACCACCCATAATGCACCAGCAAACTTTCCTCTAGGAACAACAACAGTTACATGGAGTGTGATTGATTTTGCTGGAAATGAAAGTATTTCCTACCAAACAGTTATAGTATTAGATCAAACACCTCCTTCATTAACGCCTCCACCAGATATAAACTCAAATACCTGTGTAATTGTTTTAGGCGTTCCAACAATTGCTGATAATTGTTCTTTTACATATAAAAATGATGCGCCTGATACTTTTCTCACAGGGACTACAATAGTAACATGGACAGCAAGTGATACCTCAGGAAATATAACTTCAGCAACACAAAACATAACTTTTGCAGATAATGTAGCTCCAACAATTACTCTTCAAGAAGATAATGTTACTATTAATGCAGATTCTAATTCATGTTTTGCCTCATCTGTAGATTTAGGCTCAATCATAACTAACGACGATTGTGGAATATCCAATACCTCAAACAATGCTCCAATTCAGTTTCCAATTGGGGTTAATATAGTTACCTACACTGTAACAGATACTTTTGGAAATTCAACATCAAAAACACAAACTGTAACAGTAATTGACAACCAAAAACCAATAATTCGTGCAAATGATTTAGTATTGAGTTTAAATAGTGATGGGGAAGTTGAAATACCTTTCGATCTTATAGATAATGGGAGTACAGATAATTGTACAATTGCAACTTACAATATTGTTTCTGAAAACTCAGATACTATACTTACTCAAGAAACTTCTGTTCCTCAACAACAAGAACAAACACAGAAACAGAATAGTGAACTGACTTGTGAACTAGTTTCATTAGGTGAACTTCGTATTACAGAAAATGGAAATATAATTTTGCCATCACTTCAATATGGTAGTATTATTTCACTTTTTGCTGATTATCAAGATTTTGATTCTCAACAGAGTAATTTTCATGCCGTACAAGTAGAAACAGAAAGAGAAATTACACTTAGAATAAGTATACCTGATAATTTTTTGAATTCTAATGATGAATTTATTGATTGTATTGCCACAGCAATTCAGCCCTCTAAAACAACAGGAAAAATTTCAATAAATAATAGAAAAATATCTCCTAGAATAAAATTTTCAAGAAGCAAAAAGATATTTCTAAGCTGTGACATAATTGGTAATCAACAAGTTATTTATTCAATCACGGATTCATCTGGGAATACAGCATCGACTACAGTGAAAATTACAATAACAGATGATTTAAATGTTTGTAATTCTTCCGACTCAAGTTCTGGTAGTGATGGAAGTTCAGTAATTGATTCAGATGGTGATGGAATAGGAGATGATATTGATGCATTTCCAATTGATCCAACAGAATGGATTGATACAGATAAAGATGGGGTTGGAAATAACTTAGACTTAGATGATGATGGAGATGGTTTTCTGGATACTATTGAAGTTATTGGAGGAAGCAACCCACTTGATAGTTCAAGTATTCCTTTGGATACAGATAATGATGGACTAATCAATATACTCGATGAAGATGATGATAACGACGGTTTTAGTGATTTGTTAGAATTAGAGGTTGGAACTGATCCTCTTGATATTTCCAGTTTTCCCTTAGATACAGACAACGATCTTGAACTGGACTTTTTTGATTTAGATGATGATAACGACGGCCAATCTGATTTGGTAGAGCTAGAATGTGATTCAGACCCCCTCAATAATTTATCTACTTCAACAGATACTGATTTTGACGGTATACCCAATTGTTTGGATTTAGATGATGATAATGATACTTTTAGTGATGAACTTGAAATTAAAGAAGGAACTGATCCATTAAATATCAATGAATATCCAAACCTAGACGTTGATGGTGACGGAATTCCATATTCTCTTGGTTATGGTCAGAATTTTAATGACAATTGCCCTGATGTTCCAAATCCTGATCAATTAGATACCGATGAGGACGGAATTGGAGATTCATGTGATAATTGTATAAATGAAATAAACCAAGACCAACTAGATACTGATTTAGACGGTATTGGTGATATTTGCGATCTAGATGATGATAATGACGGACAAACTGATGAAGACGAGATTGCTTGCGGATCGGATCCAAAAGATGAGACCTCACTAAGTCCTGATAAAGACGGCGATGGGATTTTGGATTGTTTTGATTTGGATAATGACAATGATGGTATAGAGGATTCCATAGATCCCAATCTGGGCAGTTTTGATGATTTATTGGTAAGCCAGTTTGTGTCTGATAATAATGATGGTGTTAATGATACTTGGGAACTTATCAAAATTGAAACTTATACTAACAGTCAGGTTTATATTTACACTCGCTCAGGAGCTTTAATTTACCAAAAGCGTAATTATCTCAATACTTGGCCAGGGGATACTGATACAAATTTGATTCCAGAAGGGAGTTATTATTTTAGAATTGATTTAGAGTCGGACGGTATAATCGACGATGAGGGATGGCTTTATCTTACTCGTTAGGCTTCTATTGTATAAAAACTTACTATTTCTGGTGGAAGTGATCAGAAATAAATTCCAGTACCTTGGGTAGTGAAGCCCTCCAATAGCTCCAACTATGACCACCGTCTCTTATTCTAAATTCATGTTTAACCCTTTTTTCTCTCATTTTAATATGCATCAAATTGTTGGATTTATATAAAAAGTCGTCGTCTCCACAATCGATATACCAACGCACTGAATTTAAATCTTTAGTTTCCATTTTTTCAACCAGTTGCAAAGGATTATTTCTGTTGGAATAGTGTTCAAAATCTTTCTGATTATAGTTCGAAATCGTATATCCTAGATAAGCAAAATCCTTCATTTCTTCTAAATTTTGTGGTCCAAGTGAGGCACTAAGCGCAGCTGCAGAGGAAAATAAATCAGGCCTTCTTAAGGCATAAATAAAGGAGCCACCACCTCCCATAGAAAGTCCAGCGATGGCACGGAAACGTTTATTTTTTTTTATTCTAAAACGATCCTCTACATGGGGTATAAACTCTTCAAAGAAAAAGTCTTCATAATTCCATTTACCTGAAATGGCATTCGTGTAGCCAACCTGACCTGTGTCTGCATCTGGCATCACAATTATCATTGCCGTTGATTCGCCATTTAATATTGCTTTGTCAGCAATGCGGAGTACTTCTCCAAACTGAATCCAACCTGTGTGGTCATCAGTATATCCGTGAAGTAAATACAAAACAGGATAACTTCTCCTGGATGAGTCGTAATCTGGGGGAAGGTATACAGCAAATTTTCGTTCTCCTTTTAAAATTTTACTTGGTAAACTCAGATCATCCAATACTTTACCATGCTGTGCATTTGAAATAAAATAGAAGAAAAAAAGTAGGACTGGTATAAATTTTAGTTTCATTTTTTTGTTTTTAGAAAATTACAAAAAAGTAAAGATGTATAATGATCGCTTAAAAATTTAGGGGAAAAGTTAGAGCAGGCATTTAAATAAGTTATATTTTTAGTTCAATCAATAACTATTCATGCGTTTTTTCTCATTCCTCCTCAGCTTGGTTTATTTTGGAACAGTTTTCAATTTTTCAATAGTTCGATCACAATCCAAATCTTTACAAGTTAATGCTAACCGTTTAACAACTCAATTAAAAAAACTATCCACCTTTGGAATGAATGAAAAAGGTGGTAACGATCGATTGGCTTTTAGTGATTACGATATTCAAGCAAGAATCTATTTAACCGGCTATCTCAAAGATTTAGGACTTAAAGTTTATACAGATGCAGCTGGAAATTTAATAGCAAAAAGAGGAGGCAAAAAGAACTCGCTAAGTCCAATTTTATTTGGTTCTCATATTGATGCAGTACCAAATGGAGGTCACTACGACGGAGATGTTGGAGTAATGGCAGGGATAGAGGTTTTAGAAGCCTTAATCGAAAACAACATTCAAACCAAACACCCCTTAGAGCTCATTATCTTTTCCAATGAGGAAGGAGCTATATTTGGTTCTCGTGCTTTAGCTGGTAAAATTGATCAGGCGACTCTTGCGGTTCAGACCGCTTCTGGATATACAAACGGTGAAGGAATTACTCGAATTGGTGGAGACCCGGAAAATGTTATGCAATTAAAAAGGAGACCAGAGGATATCCATGCTTTTTTGGAATTACACATAGAACAGGGAAATGTGCTTTATAAAAACAATCTTGATATTGGAGTAGTAGAAGGTATTGTAGGTTTAAAATGGTGGGACGTGGAAATTAAAGGTTTAACAAACCACGCTGGCACTACACCTATGAACGATCGCAAAGATGCCATGATAGCTGCAGCACAATTTATCCTGGCAGTGAATGAAATAATTACCGGAATTGATGGCGCACAAGTTGGGACAGTTGGAAGGATAGCTGCGTTTCCAGGAGCTCCAAATGTGATTCCGGGGAAAGTCATTACCAGTTTGGAAATTCGAGATTTAGACGCTGCTAAAATTAAAATACTTTTTGAAAAGGTTGAAGCACGTGCTCATGAAATTGGTAAAGCAACACAAACGATATTTGAATTCAAACCTATTGACGCCACTGCTGAACCTGCACTGACGGATATAAGAATTCAAGATATCATTCGTCAAAACGCAATTGACCTCAATTACAGTTATAAAACTATGCCAAGTGGTGCAGGTCATGATGCCCAAGATATGGCAGTGATTACACCTACAGGAATGATTTTTGTTCCCAGTGTTAACGGAATTAGTCATGCGCCAGAAGAATTTTCAACTCCTGAAGCCATTGCTAAGGGTGCTAATGTTTTACTTCAGAGTATACTAGACCTTGATAATATAAGTTTTAACTAGGATTTAGAAGTTTGTGTTTTAATCCATAGCTTTAAACTACAAATCGTATTTTGTAAAGCCCGAAAATAAAACTTGTATTTACAAATCAAATTAAAAGCATTACAAATGATAAGCTTCGAAAAATTTATAAGTTTAGTTTTAACGGTATTCTTTTTTTGGGTTGTCCCCTTCGTAAATTTTGCGCAAGAACTGGATGTTTTGTCATACAACATTCGGTATGCAAGTCCAAATGATGGTCCTAATCTTTGGAAAAATAGAAAGGGAGATATGATAGAAACCTTATCAAATATCAATCCTGATCTTTTAGGCTTACAAGAAGTTTTACATATACAATTGTTAGAGCTGACCAATGGAATGAAGGAATATTCCTATATAGGAGTGGGTAGAGAAGATGGAAAAACCAAAGGAGAATACAGCCCCATCCTCTATCGAAAAGACGCTTTTGAGGTTTTAGATTCAGGCACTTTTTGGTTATCGGATACACCCAGTCAAATTTCTGTGGGTTGGGACGCTGCTTTAGAGCGAATATGTTCTTACGCTCGTTTTCTTCACCGTCAAAGCGGTAATGAGTTTTGGATGTTCAACACTCACTTTGACCATATTGGAGTACTAGCTAGAGCGAATGCCGCGCGTTTGATTCTGGAAAAAATAAATGCGTTAAACACTTCCAGTCTACCAGTAGTTGTGACTGGAGACTTTAATCTAGAACCCTATGAAGAGCCAATTAAAATAATGCAATCTTCCCTTGAAGATGTCCAGAAAGAGCTTACTTCTACAGAACCAAATTACGGGACTTTTAACGGTTTTGATACCCAAACTTCGGGAGAAAGAAGAATAGACTATATCTTCCAGAAAGGTTTTAAATTGAGAGAAGCCGATCATCTATGGCTTAAAACAAAAAATGGTTATTGGCTTTCAGATCATCATCTTGTCAGAGCACTTCTTTTGATTGAATAATTTAAATAAGTTCATTTATTTCGTAAGTGAAGCTTACATTGGTTTTCAATAATTTCACAAAATGAAATAATATTTAATCACATTTACACTTTTATTTATCGTATACATTTAAAGCTGTCAAGCTCAAGAATTTAACGGCTTGGGTAAAAGTCAGTTGGATTTAATCGAATATTCTGGAGATAGATTTAAATGCCATTGGTTAAGGCTTTTGTACATTTTCACTCAGCTAAAAGCTAGAGATATCGAGTCTTTAGTTCCAGAAGGAAAAATCTGGAGAATGGGAGCAAATGAGTTTACTGAATTGACTATTTATATTCCTATGAAAGTTGTAGGAACTTTCACAAGCAGGTACTTATAACATGTATGTAATTCCTTCAGAGGGTGAGATGACTATCATTATCAATAAAGCAACTCATCTTTGGGGAGCTTATATCGATAATAAGGAACTTTACGTTGCCAGAATTTCAATACCATTAAATGGAAGGCAATGAATCTGTAGAAGCATTTTCCATTATTTTTAAGGTAAAGGAGACGATATGATGCATCTTTATTTTAGATGGGATTAATATAAAGCAACTCTTCAATTTTCAAAGTAATTTACTTAAGAGTAGATTGAAGCTCTGATATAGGGAAAAGTCTAAAATAGATGCCGTTATTGTCTCTTTCATAAAAAAGTCCAATGGTATTCTGATCGATCTGAACCAAATCGGAATAAGCTGAGGTTCCAGAATAAATTTCCTTTTCTAAATCCCATTTTTTTCCGCTTTCCAAACTTCCTTTCACAGTCATTTTTTCTCTGTTTGTTTTGCTGTTTGGTCCTGAATAGAGTAAGATTGTATCTTGTTTTCCTTTAAATAAAAGTACACTTGATTGGCAAATTGGGGAGATTAGTTCAGAATCAAAATATTCAGTATCCCATTGTTTTCCTCCAGAAGTACTAATCGCGATTAATCGCTCTTTACGAGCACCATTTTGTTCTCTTATATTTAGCATTAAGCTTCCATCTGCCAGTTCAACCCCTATGGCTTCATTAGAAGAAGGAGTATTGAGATCAGGACTTGTTTGAAAGTCTTTGCCGAAGTTGTCTGTATAAAACCCATAAGCTCGATATTCGTTAAAGCCCTCTTGAGGTTCTCCCTGAGAATGATTAGCAGGAACATATATTCGACCTGCATACGGTGCCTTGGTTAATTGGATCGCATGACCTGGGGTAGTAGCGTTGGTACGCCAATCTTTTTCCGCTTGAGTTGTGGTTGAATTGAAATGTACTTGATTCGTAATATTGGTTGGTTTAGACCAATTTTTTCCCTGATCGGTACTGGTGATAAAATGAACCTCTCTGATACCCTTTCCAAGTCGCATATCGTGTTCTGAAACATCACCAGTGTTATAAAACAAAAACACTCTTCCCTCAGGAAAACGAGGGTCAAAAAGGTCCTCTACTGGAGCTGGATTACCAGCTTGAAGTTCACCGAATTCAGCGACGACTTCCATTTCGGTCCAATGCAGTCCGTCGTTATAACTCATTCTCAATAAAATATCGACATTTCCAAAGTCACTACACCCCGTTTTTCTACCCTCAGCAAATGCCATTAAGGTACCTTTTTGAGTTTTGATGATGGCTGGAATACGATAGCAGGCGTATTTCCCTTTACCATTTTTGAATAATTGAATTTCCAACGGATCTAGTGACTCAGAACAATTTAAGTAAATCATCCCCAAAAGGCAGTAAAATAAATGAATCCGAATAGACATATTAGCTGATTGTGCATAAAAGTTACAATGAAAAAGGGATTTTAGAAAATAAGAGTTAGAATTGGTCTAGTTTCAAAAAAATTAAAATTCTTACATTTAAGAAACTAAACAACGAAAACATGAAGCCATTGAATTTTAAGCAGCTTATTGGATGCTGTTTCTTTCTCTTTTTAATTCTCAATCTTAATGCTCAAACCTATGAGCCCAGTCCAGAAAATCTAGAGGCTAGAACTTGGTTTCAAGATGCCCGTTTTGGACTCTTTGTTCACTGGGGAGTTTATAGCATACTAGGAGATGGTGAATGGGTGATGAACAATCAAAACATCAGTGTTGAAGAGTATGAAAAACTTCCTCAATTTTTTAACCCTATTGACTTTGATCCAGTAGAATTGGTCGCCATGGTTAAAGATGCAGGAATGAAATATATTACCATTACAAGTAGGCATCACGATGGCTTTTCGATGTTTGATTCAAAAGCTACCGATTACGATATCGTTGACAGTACTCCTTACGGTAAAGATGTATTGAAAATGCTTGCCGAAGAATGTCGCAAGCAGGGGATAAAATTATTTTTTTATTACTCTTTATTAGATTGGAATAGAGACGATTATTTTCCTAGAGGTAGAACAGGTACAGGGATTGCAGGACGAGGTGAAGGCGAATGGGAAGACTATATCGCTTTTATGAAAGCACAACTCAAAGAACTTTTAACCAATTACGGAGAAATTGGAGGAATCTGGTTTGATGGACATTGGGATCAAAAGGACTGGGATGGTAAAAAATTTGGAGCTGTTAAGGTTAACTGGCATTACGATGAGATTTATGGCATGATACACCAGATGCAGCCTCAGGCGCTTATCGGAAACAACCATCATATAGGGGTCATTGAAGGTGAAGATTTTCAAATGTTTGAAAAAGATCTACCCGGAAACAATACTACTGGATGGGGAACACCTGCTGATCAAATTGGAACGGTTCCCCTCGAAGTTTGCGAAACCATCAACGGTTCTTGGGGTTTCAATCTTCAAGATCGCAAGCATAAAACAGAAAAAGAACTCATCCATTATTTAATCAAAGCAGCTGGTTATGGAAGTAATCTACTTTTAAATGTGGGTCCCATGCCCAACGGAAAAATCCAGCCTAAACATCAAACTTCTTTAAAAGCCATGGGTGATTGGCTTAAGGAATACGGAGAAACCATTTACGCTACAAGAAGAGGCCCCATTCCTCCTAATGAAGATTTTGTTTCAACTCAAAAAGGAAAAACGGTCTTTGTACACCTTCTCAATCCTGAAATTGACGTAATTCATGCTGATGAAGTACCCGTAAGAATTAGAGGTATTTACGATATGAAAACAAATAAGAAATTGCCTTTTAGAAATGATAGTTTTGGTTTAGCAATTGATGTTTCAACTCTTTCTAAGGAAGATATAGATACTGTAATTAAAATTGAATTAAGATGAATGAGGTTAGTAAATTGAAGAACCGCTTAGTCTCTTTGGACTTTTTTAGAGGCTTGGTCATGTTTTTGCTCATCGCTGAATTTGCTCACCTTTTTGAGGTCTTCATGGAATCTGGTAATGCACAGCTCTCTGCAGCAATGGATTTTCTTTTTCACCATGCCAAGTGGGAAGGGTTGCATTTTTGGGATCTCGTACAGCCCTTTTTTATGTTTATAGTAGGGGTTTCAATCCCACTCTCTTATGCAAACAGAAAGAAAAGGGGAGCTTCTGAAAAGGCAATTCGAAATCACGCCTTTCGCAGAGCATTTTTGCTGCTCCTTTTTGGATGGGGACTCTATTGTATTGGACCAGAAAAAATTGTTTTCCAATTTGATAATGTACTGGCTCAATTATCCTTTACCTATTTGATTTCATTTCTATTGCTTAAACAATCTTCTACTTTACAAATTGCTATGGGCTTTCTGTGCATATTGATTTCTGATTTATTGTACCGCTTCTTCCCAGTAGTCGGTTTTGATCAAGCTTTTGTCGCTGGAGAGAACTTTGGAGCTTGGTTTAATATTTTTATTTCAGGCTATGAATATGGTGGTCATTGGGCGGCATTTAATGCATTGCCTACGGCTGCTCACACCCTTTGGGGAGTTGTAGCTGGAAAATGGCTGATGGATACCACTCAGCAGTCAGAAAAATTAAAACGTTTGCTAATTGCTGGACTAGTTGCTTTGATTTTGGGGTACATCACAACCTTTTTTACTCCTTTAATCAAGCGAATTTCTAGCACTTCATTTGTGTTGCTTTCTGGAGGATGGACCTTTCTCGCTTTAGCACTCTGTTATTGGCTTATAGATGTTAAGCAACTCATTAAAAAGACTTTTGTTTTTAGAGTAGTAGGGGTCAACCCCCTCTTTATTTACCTCTTTGCATCCATTGGAGGTGGAGGACTTTTCTTAAAAATTATCCGGCCTTTTTCAAATTCTGTAATCGGTGGATTTTCACCTTGGGCAGCTGACTTGATTTCAGGTTTTGTAGTGCTGTTCGGATTGTGGTATCTATGCTATTGGTTGTACAAAAAACAAATTTTTATAAAAATATAATATGAGATATTCCATTCTAACTCTTCTTTTTGGTTTACTTCTTTTAGGTTGTCAACCTACTGAGCATAGCCCAAAGCAATCTCCAAATATAATTTATATCCTAGCTGACGATTTAGGCTATGGTGAATTGGGTGCTTACGGTCAAGAAAAAATAAAAACCCCCAACTTAGACCGTTTGGCTGCTGAAGGAATGCGATTCACACAGCATTATACTGGAGCACCTGTTTGTGCACCTTCCCGCTATATGTTTTTGACTGGGACTCACGCCGGTCATGCCTATATCAGAGGAAATTACGAATTGGGTCAATTTGAAGATGAAAGTGAGGGGGGTCAAATGCCCATACCGGAAACCACACCCACCTTAGCAAAAATGTTTAAAAAGGCAGGCTACCAAACCGCTATGGTTGGAAAATGGGGTTTGGGTATGAATGGGACTACGGGCAGTCCTCTGCTTCAAGGATTTGATTATTATTACGGTTATTTAGATCAAAAGCAGGCACATAATTATTACCCTACTCACCTTTGGGAAAACGATGAGCCAGCTCCTCTCAATAACGATTATTTTTTAGTGCATAGTCCGATAGAAAAGGGAAGTGGTCAAGATGCTTTTGATCAATTTAAAGGGGATGATTATGCCCCAGACCGAATGATAGGAAAGGCGCTCCACTTTTTAGATACTACTACAGTAAAAAAACCTTTTTTCCTTTATTATCCTTCTCCCATACCTCATGTTTCTATTCAAGTACCTGATTCTTTAATACAAAAATATGAAGGACAATTTGAAGAAAGCCCCTATTATGGAAATAAAGGATATACAGCACATCAAACACCGCGTGCTGCTTATGCCGCTATGATAACTCATCTGGATACTGAAGTAGGAAAGATTTGGGAAGCTGTAAAAACACGAGGTCAAGAAGACAATACCTTGATCCTTTTTACCAGTGATAATGGGCCCACATTTGCTGGAGGAATTGAAGCTGACTATTTCAACAGTTCAGCAGGCTTTAGAGGGTTAAAAATGGATGTGTACGAAGGGGGGATTCGTATTCCTTTTATTGCTTATTGGAAAGGAAAAATTCAAGCCGGTTCGGTTTCTGAATTGGTCTCTGGGCATTGGGATATGTACAACACCTTTGCAGAGTTGAGTGGGCAAAATCAAAGTTCACCTGATGGAATTTCCATAGTACCGGAATTGTTGGGTAAAAAAGGACAACAGCAACATGAGTATATTTATTTTGAATACCCTGAAAAAAGGGGGCAGATTGCTCTGAGAATTGGAGATTGGAAAGGAGTGAAAGTGGAAATGAAAACAAACCCCAATGTTGTATGGGAATTGTACAACCTTAAAGAAGATCCCAAAGAGCAAAATAACCTAGCAGGCCAACATCCTGAGATTGTGGGACAAATTGACTCAATTCAACAAATTGCCCATCGACACCCACATATCAGAGAATGGGAATTTATAGACCCAAAATATAAAAGATAGACTAAATGAAGTTTTCAGTAGAACAGAAATTAAATATTCTAAGTATCCTTTTGATTTCAATCTCGAGTTGTACTTCAGTTGAAGAACCGCTAACAGCTGTAGATCCAGTTCCTAACGAGTATCAATTGGCTTGGCAAGAATTGGAGTATTACGCTTTTATTCATTTTAATATGAACACCTTTACCAATAAAGAATGGGGTTATGGTGATGAGCAGCCTTCTCAATTTAACCCAACTGAATTGGACACCCGCCAATGGGCAAGAGTGGCTAAAGAGTCGGGAATGAAGGGAATTATAATTACCGCCAAACATCACGATGGATTTTGCTTATGGCCCAGTAAGTTTACAGAGCATTCAGTTAAAAATTCTCCATGGAGAGAAGGTAAGGGAGACTTGATTCGAGAATTGTCTGAAGCTTGTAAGGAATACGGATTGAAATTTGGTGTTTATTTGTCACCCTGGGATCGAAATCATCCTGCTTACGGAACAGCCGAATACATTACCTATTTCCGCAACCAATTAAGAGAGTTATTGACCCAATACGGAGATATTTTTGAGGTATGGTTTGACGGTGCCAACGGAGGAGATGGATATTATGGAGGAGCAAATGAGGAACGCAGAGTAGATAAAAAGTCTTATTACGATTGGCCCACAACTATTGAAATGGTTCGTAGCCTTCAACCTCAAGCAGTAATTTTTAGTGATGCAGGCCCAGATATACGCTGGGTTGGAAACGAAAAAGGATATGCCAATGAAACAACTTGGTCACCGATTTATCGCGACAGCGTCTATGCTGGTATGCCTGATTTTCAACGTTTTGCTGCAGGACAGGAAAACGGAACCCATTGGGTACCAACAGAAACAGATGTATCTATTCGTCCCGGATGGTATTACCACCCAAAACAAGACAATCAAGTCAAATCACTTTCTAAACTTGTGGATATTTATTACAATTCAGTTGGGCTAAACAGTTCGTTATTGCTGAACCTTCCTGTTGACACCCGCGGCTTAGTTCACGAAAATGAAGTGGCTAATCTCAAGGCTTTAGCTGAATTTTTAAAGGAGACCTTTGCTGTCAACTATGCTAAAGGGCAGCAGCTTAAAACCAGCACAACGGCAAAAGGTTATAGTAATACGGCCTTGTTAGATGACGATTTAAAAAGCTATTGGGTTTCTCAATCTAAGGATCCATCACCAACAATCGAACTCCTGCTTGAAAAGCCCGTTGAGGTGAACACGTTTATGATTCAAGAACACCTACCCTTGGGTCAGCGGATCAAGTCTTTTAGCTTAGAGGTTTTACGCAATGGAGCATGGGAAAAGGTGTATGAGGGTTCTACCATCGGAAACAAGCGGCTGGTTCGTTTTGACACCCAAGCAGTCGAAGGAATTCGATTTACAGTCACAGACACTAAAGATCGAGCAGTTTTTTCCAATATGGGATTGTTTAAAGCCCTAAATTAAATGATTAATATATTCAGATATTTTTTATTTTTTTCATTTTTAATAAGTTTTTTTATTGCTTGTGTAACTCCAAAGCAAGAGGCGCCACCCAATATTGTGCTGTTTTTTGTTGACGATATGGGTTGGCAAGATACCTCGGTTCCTTTTTGGAATCAGGCCACAGCTTTTAATGAAATTTATCAAACCCCTAATATGGAGCGTTTGGCAGCAAAAGGAGTCAAATTTACCAATGCTTATGCAACTCCAGTTTGCTCTCCAACACGAGTAAGTTTAATGACGGGTATGAACGCCGCCAGACATCGGGTTACCAATTGGACGTTAAGACCTGATCAAAAGCAACCGATGGAACTCAATCATTCCAGTTTGAGTTTTCCAGATTGGAATTTTAATGGTATTGGTTTAGATCCATCTACACCAAATGCAGCTTATGCAAAACCCCTTCCACAACTATTGTCTGAAAAGGGATATTATACCATACATGCAGGTAAAGCCCATTTTGGAGCCATTGGCTACCCTTCTTCCAATCCAATCAATTTGGGATTTGACATTAATATCGCAGGCCATGCAGCTGGAGCATCAGAAAGTTATCTAGGTAGAAATAATTTTGGAAATGGAAAGCCCGGTAAAGAAGTTTGGGCCGTTCCTGGTTTGGAAAAATACCACGGTGAAGATATCTTTTTGACAGAAGCTCTCACCAAAGAAGTACTACAAGCTGTGAGTGAGCCAGTAGAAAATAAGCAGCCTTTTTTTATGTACTTTGCACTCTATGGGATTCACACACCTTTAATGGCAAATGACCGTTTTGTGGAACCCTATCGCAAAATGGGTATGGAGGAACCTGAGGCACGATATGCTTCCATGATTGAAAGTATGGATGAAGCTTTAGGAGAGGTACTCGATTATCTAGAAGCCAATAAAATCGAAAACAATACTGTCATCTTGTTTATGTCTGACAATGGGGGACTTAGTGCTGTAGCAAGAGGGGGTGAAAAACACACCCATAATCTTCCTTTGAAAAGTGGAAAAGGATCGATATATGAAGGAGGGATACGTGTACCCATGCTGGCTTATTGGCCAAATAAAACTCCTGTCAATGCAATTAATCCCACTCCTCTAATTATCGAAGATTTTTTCCCGTCTATTTTGGAAATTGCTAAAGTAAATGACGATTCCTTACCTCAAATTGTAGATGGACAGAGTTTTGTTCCATTGCTCGTAAACGAGTCTGAGGAAGCAATCAACCGCCCACTGTTTTGGCATTATCCAAATGAATGGGGTCCAGAGGGACCGGGTATAGGGAGTTATAGCGCCATTAGACAAGGAGATTGGAAGTTGATTTACTTCCACACTGACCAGAGCTTGGAGCTGTACAATTTAAAAGACGATATCCAAGAGGGCAACAATCTAATCGAATCAAATGCCAAGAAAACAAAGGAGTTAGCGACAATTTTAACAACTCACTTACAAGCAGTAAATGCACAAATGCCAGCAGATAAAATCACTGGAGAAATCGTACCTTGGCCAACGACTATATTGAACGCAAAAAAATGAATTCCTTTTTAAAGTCTAAATTATTTACTCCACTACTACTTTCCTTAACCCTTGGTCTAGAACCTTTTACTCCCGAACCTCATTTGATGGGGAAAATACGTTGGGTTATTGGAGGAGGACTAGGGGTGTCTGCCATGGATGTTTTTGATCTCGTTCTTCACGGAGCTCCTTGGATTTGGTTAGTCTATACTTTAGGAACAAGTTTAAAGACTTCTGCGAAAATATAAGTAAATTAGATTGAACTAAAAAAGTAAAATTATGGCAACTTACGAATGTGCATCATGTGGAATGGCGGTTAATGCAAGCTGTGCTAAATGTGACCAAACACTTGAAAACGATCACCTAACCCTTGACGATGGCAGTATTGTTCAAATTTCAATTTGTAGAAATTGTGAAGGTAAAATCAAATCACCACAGTGTTGTGGTGCTGATATGAGTTGCGAGGTATAAATTACTTTTAGAGGGTATTATCCCATCAAGGACTGGACTTTCATCGCCAATCCCATATCTCCAGTAATTTTTATTTGACCTCCCATTACGGCCATCATTGGATTGATATCTCCATCTCTTAGTTTTTGAAGGACCTCAGCTGTTAGGCTGATGGTACAATCAGCTTCCCCATTTGAGGCAGTCACCGTATTAGTTTCTCCAGTACCGTTAATTAAAATCCCCTGACCGTCAACTTCAAATTTAATTGAACCACCAATAGGGGCTGCAGTTGAAGCGCGTTTTTCAAATTGGGAAATCATGTTTTCTAGACTCATAATATTGTTTTTTTAAAAGTAAAAATAAAAAATGACACCGTGTCATTTTTTTAATTAAATTTAAAGATTCAAAATCTACAATATGAATTATCGATTGAAAAAAGTAGCCGTTTTAGGATCAGGAGTAATGGGCTCTGGAATAGCTTGCCATCTAGCAAATGTTGGTATGGAGGTATTGATGTTGGATATAGTCACCCCTAATCTAAGTGACAGTGACTCCAAAGACAGCACACTTAGAAATAAGTTAGTCAACACAGCCTTACAAAAAACAATTAAATCCAAACCGGCTCCATTATACTACAGTTCATTTGCTTCGCGAATTCAAACCGGTAATTTTGAAGATGACTTTGAAAAGATCACCGAGTCTGACTGGATTATAGAGGTAGTAGTGGAAAATCTTAAAATCAAAAAGCAGATTTTTGAAAAAGTTGATCAGTACCGAAAAAAGGGGAGTTTGGTCAGTTCCAACACTTCAAGCATTCCAATTCACTTATTAGCAGAGGGACGTTCAGATGATTTTAAAAGATGTTTTAGCGGAACTCATTTCTTTAACCCTGCACGTTATTTAAGATTGCTGGAGGTCATTCCAATCGCTGAAACGAAAACAGAGGTTGTTGATTTCTTTATGGAGTTTGGAAAGGTGACCCTCGGAAAGCAAACAGTTCTTTGTAAAGATACACCTGCTTTTATTGGGAATCGTATAGGGGTGATGTCGGGTACGGAAATGACATTACTTACAGATAAATACGATTTTAAAATCGAAGAGGTCGATGCCATGACGGGTTCCTTAATCGGTCGTCCAAATACTGCAACCTTTCGTTTACAGGATTTAGTTGGTTTGGATACAGGGGACAATGTGACTCGTTTTGTATCAGCAAATGTCCAAGGAGACGACTATATCGATCAACTTAAAAATCGACCTGAGCCCAAGTTTGTAAAGTTTCTTTTGGACAACAAATTCCTTGGAAATAAAACAGGGAAAGGATTTTATGAAAAGACCTCAGAGAAAGATGAAAAGGGAAAAACCATCATCAATGCACTCAATCTTAAAACACTGACCTATGAAGCTGCCATACGACCCAAAATGGAGCTTGTAAAAACAGCAAAGGGAATGGAGTTGATGGATAAAAGACTACAATACCTCGTTGAAGGCGATACCAAAGAGCAGCAATTTTTTGCAGAATATTTCGGTCAATTATTTGGTTATTCAGCGGCTCGAGTTCCAGAAATATCCGATCAATACTATCCTGTAGACGATGCCATGCGCACCGGTTATTTTTGGGATTATGGACCCTTTGAATATTGGGATCTGATGGGATTTGAATTGGGAGTAAATCTAATTGAAAGAGTGGGTGCGCTTGTTCCAACTTGGATTACAGAAATGAAAGCGAGTGGGAATCCTCAGTTCTATAAATTTGAGGGAGGCAAGAAAAAATTCTATAACATTGAAACTAAAAAATACGAAGCTGTCCCTGGAACAGAAGCCTTTGTGCTTTTGGACAGTTTTAGATCCCAATCCCCACTGGTAAAAAACAGCGAATGTGTTGTTCATGATATAGGTGAGGGTGTTCTATGTTTAGAATTTACTGGTAAAAGCAACTCTATAGGCGAAGGGGTTGGTAAAGCATTATTGGAAACCATTCAATTGGTTGAAGAAGGGAATTGGAAAGGTTTGGTTATCGGAAACAACGCCAAACAATTTTCTGTAGGAGCCAATTTGATGAATATCGGCATGTTTGCAATGCAAAAACAGTTTGATGTTTTAGAACGCTTTGTAGATGATTTTCAGCAGATCAATATGAAAATACGCACCTCTAAATTTCCTGTAGTTGTTGCTACTCAGGGCTATGTCTTCGGAGGAGGATGTGAAATAGCCATGCACTGCGACGCTGGAATTTACGCAGCAGAATCTTATATAGGTTTGGTTGAAGTTGGAGTAGGACTTCTTCCGGGAGGTGGAGGAACTAAAGAATTTGCTCTTCGAGCCTCAGATGATTTTTTTGAAGGAGATGTACAATCACCCACTCTGATCAATTACTTTAAATCCATAGCTACTGCAGCCGTTTCTACTTCAGCACATGAAGCCTTTGATTTAAAATACCTCAGAAAAGAAAGAGACGAGGTTTGTGTCAATACTCCAATGAATATTGGTCTGGCTAAAGCCAAAGTATTGGAATTGGCTCAAAATTATATTGCACCTTCGGCAAGGGCGGACGTACAGGTTTTAGGAAGAGCAGGAATGAGTGTATTGTATTCTGCTATCAATGAATTTAGAATGGGTGAATACATGTCAGATTACGATGTAGAAATTGCTCATAAAATTGCCTACGTCATTTGTGGAGGAGATTTGACAGCACCGCAGCATGTCAGTGAGCAATACCTACTCGATATTGAAAGAGAAGGTTTTATGAGCTTATTGGGTAATCAAAAAACTCTTGATAGAATACAGTACTTATTAATGAACAACAAACCCTTAAGAAATTAAATTATGGAAGCATATATTGTTAAAGGCTATCGCTCTGCGATCGGAAAAGCAAAAAAAGGAGGGTTTAAAAATTACCGTTCAGACGATTTGGCGGTGGATGTGATCAAACATTTGATGCAAGCAGTGCCTGAGATAGACCCAAAAACGGTAGATGACGTCATCGTTGGTTGTGCCAATCCTGAAGGAGAGCAAGGCCTGCAAATTGGGCGACTGATTTCAGCGAGAGCACTGGGCAAAGAAGTCCCTGGGGTGACCATCAATCGTTATTGTGCCTCTGGATTGGAGTCCATTTCTCAGGCAGTCGCTAAAATTAAGGCAGGCTTTGGAGAAATTTATATCGCAGGTGGAATTGAAAGTATGAGCATGATCCCCATGACGGGTTACAAGCTTGCTCCTAGTTATAAAGCCAATATTGAAAATATCAATTATCACGTCAGTATGGGGCACACTGCCGAAGCTGTTTCTGATAAGTATGGAATCACTAGAGAGGCCGCAGATCAATTTGCCTATGATTCTCACAAAAAAGCAGCTGCAGCCGTTAATGCTGGAAAATTTGACGATCAAATTGTTGCTGTAGAGGTTGAAGATGTTTTTGTAAAAGATGGAAAAAAAGTAACGAGCAGGCATACAGTTGCAATGGACGAGGGAGTAAGGAGAGATACAACTTTGGAAGGACTTGCCAAACTGCGTCCAGTATTTAAAAAAGGAGGGGTGGTTACTGCTGGGAATGCCTCTCAAACTTCCGATGGAGCCGCTTTTACTCTAGTGGTCAGTGAAGCCGTAGTCAAAGCGTTAAACCTAGAGCCTGTCGCACGATTGGCAGCCTGTGCAGTAGGAGGTGTTGAGCCGCTATATATGGGTATTGGTCCTTGTGTCGCCATTCCAAAAGCCTTAAAACAAGCCGATTTAAAGCTCTCCGATATAGAGCAAACAGAACTGAATGAAGCCTTTGCTGCGCAGGCACTTGCTGTTATTCAAGAAGCGGGCTTAAATCCTGAAACTGTAAATGTCAATGGAGGTGCTTTGGCACTAGGACACCCCCTAGGATGTACTGGAGCAAAATTGAGTATTCAATTGCTGGAAGAGATGAAGTTGCGCAAACAGCGTTATGGAATGGTCACTGCCTGTGTAGGAGGAGGACAAGGTATTGCAGGAATTTTTGAGCGCTTTTAAGAATGAAAGAGTCAGAACTGATTCTTGGTAAACGGGAAATTCAAAAACAGCAAGTACGCGAACGTATCTTGGATGAGGCCCTTAGCCTTTTTTCCGAAAGAGGCTTTGAAAAAACAACAGTGGCCGATATTGTAGGTCAATGTGATATTGCCCGTGGTACGTTTTACAACTATTTCCCCGATATGAATAGCCTTTTTGATGCTTTGATTAATCAACTTAATCAGCGTATTATAGAAGCCATACAGCATACGCGAAAACAAACTGACAATCTCTACGATTACTTATACGGAACCTTTAAAAGTTATTTTGATCTGATTGGAAGTGAACAGATGATACAATTCCATATTGTCAATCAAGCGTATATCAGGCAGAGCTCATATCAAAGTGATTTGATTAAAGTGATCGTAAAAAACTTAAATAGGGATCTCAAATCGGATCTAAACATCAAAGCATTTAATGAAAAATACGAATTTTTATTGCTCAGCTATATGCTTGTTGGAAGTCCACCAGAACTCTTTTTAGCCACCCATACTACCGATATCAATCTCTCTAGCGAACAGCTAGCTACTTTTTTATCCAAGCTGTTTCATAAGGTGTTGATGGAATAGTAATAAAACTATATTCAAAAAATCTAAAACCTCTCCCCTCTAAAAAGAGGGGAAGCGCAACTAGTTGCGCAGGGGTGTGTTAAAGTTTTTTAACTACATAAGTCACTATACCCCAAATAATAAGTTCGTTTTCTTCCGTTACTTTTATCGGCTGGTATTTTGGATTTTCAGGGATTAAAAAGACCCCGTCAGCAGTGACTTTTAACCGCTTTACCGTAAACTCTCCATCAATATAACAGACAGCGATTTTATCGTGTTGGGGCTCCATACTTCTATCAATAACCAAAAGGTCACCGTCGTCCAGACCGGCACCTTGCATGGATTCCCCTGAGACTCTTGCGTAGAAGGTAGCTTCTTCATTGCGGACTACCTCTTGATCGATGCTGATGCGCAGTTCTTTAAAGTCGTCGGCAGGAGAAGGAAAGCCTGCAGAGATTCCTTCTTGGACCAAATGCAGTGATTTTTGTTGGTCTTGATCGGGATGGAAAAAAGTCAATTTTTGTGGTTCCATAGTTTATTTTACCTGAATAATTTCATTGATTTCAGTAGTATAGCGTTTTGACAGATGTTCTTGTTTCATTTTCCATGTACGTTGTAAATCCTGGTTGGCAAGTTTCATCTGATGTGGGCCAAAGCGCTTGTGAATACGATCTAAAGCCTGCATTACTGCTAAATGTTTTACTTCTTCCCCTCCAAATAAGGGAAGTTGGCGGGTGGCGGTAGGGACTAGGCCCATTATCATGACTCCTGCTTTTTTGTAATGGATTCCCTCTTTAAAAATTTTACGCAATCCCCATACTGCGTATTTGCTCAGTGTGATACTGGAATTAGTGGCATAGGGTAGTGTCAGCACACAACTGTTTCGATAAGGAGTTGCTCCTTGCTTATGAGGATCGCTACGCAAAAAAACGAGCAGTGCAGTACAGCTGCTTTGCTGTTTTCTCATTTTTTCTGCACAGCTAATGGCAAAGGTGGAAATGCGTTCTTCCAAATCATCAAAAGCGGTCAGGGTTCCTTCAAAGCTTCGGGTTGTTGCAATTCCCTTTTTGGGAGGCTGAACTTCTTCCAGTTGGATGGAGGGCAATCCCTGCAAGTCTTTTTTTAGCCGAAGTCCTAATACGCTCATATGTTTGCGAACCCAATTGTCTGGTAGCATCGTAAACTGCCAAGCGTTTGTCACTCCCATGGCTTCAAGTCGTTTGCGATGTTGTCTGCCTATGCCCCACACGTCGCCGATGGCAGTCCATTTTAGTGCTTTAACTCTTTTGTCTTCGGTATCGATACAGTAAACACTTGCTGTTTTTGAATCGTATTTTTTGGCAATTTTGTTGGCGATTTTTGCCAGGGCTTTACTCGGCCCCATGCCTACAGAAATGGGAATGCCCGTCCAACGGTGCACTTGCTTTCGCATGCGTTGTCCTTCTGCTTCAAGATCGAACAAATCAAAACCTTTGAATTGTAAAAAAGCTTCGTCTATACTGTAAATTTCAAGATTGGGAGTATACTGTTCTAAGATGGACATTACCCGGCTACTCATATCACCGTAGAGGGTGTAGTTGGAAGAAAAAACCTTTACTCCTTTTTGCTTAAAAAAATAGCGGTATTGAAACGCTGGAGCTCCCATGGGGATACCCAAGGCCTTGGCTTCATTGCTTCGCGCAATGACACACCCATCGTTATTTGAAAGAATAACCACAGCTTTGCCTTCCCATTGGGGTTGAAAAACCCGCTCACAAGAAGCGTAAAAATTGTTACAATCGACCAGTGCAAACATTGGGTAAAAAGGTATTAAAATGTTCCCTAAGTTTGAACAAGAGTTTGGCTTATTTTTCTCTGACTTGTATCTGAGGGAGTTCTTCGAATCACGCCCTGAGTTTTAAAGCAGTAAAAAGAGTAAGTCCACCTTTGAAAGAGTGGATTTAGAACTGTATTTATTTATTAAAAATGTAGTTTTATAGGATTCGTTGTATTTTTTAAGAAATAGAGAAACACTTCAATCAAAAGTTGTAATTTTGTTATTGGATTTTAGTAGCGCTTTTTTGCATGGATAATTATTCGTTTTTAAATGCTGCTCATGCGGCTCATTTTGCAGCACTTTATGATCAGTATTTACAACAACCTGACAATGTAGAGCCCAGTTGGAGGGCTTTTTTTCAAGGCTTTGATTTTGGTTTAGAAAGCAATGGTTCAACGACAACCGAAACCGTTGAGGTACCCGAGCAATTACAAAAAGAGTTTAGGGTGGTAAAACTGATTGATGGCTACCGCAGCCGTGGACATTTATTTACTAAAACAAATCCTGTTAGAGAGCGAAGAAAGCACAGCCCAACACTCGAAATTGAAAACTTTGGACTTTCAGAGTCTGATTTGTCAACTGTTTTTAACGCAGGGGAGATTATGGCCATAGGGCCAAGTAAGTTGCAGACCATCATCTACCATTTACAGCGCATCTATTGTGACTCTATTGGAATAGAGTATATGTACATCCGAAACCCGGAAAAGGTCAATTGGATTCAACAACGGTTGAACTTGAACGACAACCACCCTCAGTTTTCAGAGGAGCAGAAAAAACACATTCTAAAAAAATTAAATGAAGCGGTAAGTTTCGAAAACTTTTTACATACCAAATACGTTGGCCAAAAGCGCTTTTCTTTAGAGGGAGGAGAATCCTTAATACCCGCTTTAGATGCAGTAGTGGAAGCCGCAGCAAATCAAGGAATAGAGGAGTTTGTAATGGGAATGGCACACCGGGGTCGACTAAACACCTTAACCAATATTTTTGGAAAATCGACAAAAGATATATTCAGTGAATTTGACGGTAAGGATTACGAAGAAGTCATTTTTGACGGGGATGTTAAATACCATTTAGGCTGGACTTCTCAACGAATTACGGATAGCGGTAAAAAAATAAACATGAATATAGCTCCTAACCCCTCGCATTTGGAGACGGTCGGAGCTGTTGTGGAAGGAATTGCACGAGCAAAGCTGGAAAATAAATTTGAAGGAAATACCAATAAGGTTTTACCGATAATCGTGCATGGAGATGCCGCCATTGCAGGTCAAGGATTGCCCTATGAGATTGTCCAGATGGCTAAGCTCAAAGGCTATGGAACAGGAGGAACCATTCATATTGTTGTTAACAATCAGATCGGGTTTACAACCAACTACATAGATGCGCGATCAAGTACCTATTGCACGGATGTGGCCAAGGTAACCCTTTCACCTGTATTGCATATCAATGCAGATGATGTGGAAGCTGTTGTTCACGCCACACTATTTGCCTTAGATTTTCGCATGCGTTTTGGTCAAGATGTCTTTATCGATTTGTTAGGATATCGAAAGTACGGCCATAACGAGGGAGACGAACCGAGATTTACTCAACCAGAACTTTACAAGTCAATTTCTAGCCACCCTAACCCAAGGGACATATACGCTTCGACTTTGTTGGAAAGTGGGCATATACAAGACGGGTATGTCAAGGAACTGGAAAAACAATATAAAAGTATATTAGAAGACGATCTACAAGATTCAAGAAAAATAGAAACTACGGTCATTACCCCTTTTATGGAAGACGAATGGAAAACATTCAAAAGGGTGGAAGAGACTGAAATGATGAAGCCGGTTTCAACAGCTGTCGCTAAAAAAGATCTTGATCAGGTTGCAGAAGCGATAAGCAAACTGCCTGGAGATCAAAAGTTTCTTCGAAAAATTGAGCGTCTAGTTGCTGATCGCAAAGCCATGTATTTCGAAAAGGGCAGCCTCGATTGGGCAATGGGTGAGCTGCTAGCTTACGGGACTTTACTCCAAGAGGGCTTTAATGTGCGTATGTCTGGGCAAGACGTTGAGCGGGGAACTTTTTCCCACCGTCATGCGGTGATCAAAACAGAGAGTGCAGAGGAAGAAGTGATCTTACTCAATCAGATTGATCCAAACAAGCAGGGCCGTTTTCATATTTACAATTCTCTACTTTCCGAATATGGAGTTCTAGGCTTTGATTACGGTTACGCCATGGCGAGTCCAAATACACTTACCCTATGGGAAGCACAATTTGGAGATTTTTCTAACGGAGCACAAATCATGTTGGATCAGTATATTTCTTCTGCTGAAGACAAATGGAAATTGCAAAATGGAATTGTTTTGTTGCTCCCCCATGGTTATGAAGGCCAGGGAGCTGAGCATTCTTCAGCACGTATGGAGCGCTACCTACAATTGTGTGCAAAAGACAATATGTTTGTTGCCAATTGTACGACACCAGCCAATATGTTTCATTTGCTGAGACGTCAAATGAAAACTAAATTTAGAAAACCGTTAGTGGTCTTTACTCCAAAAAGTTTGTTGCGCCATCCTAAAGCTGTTTCTGCTAAAAGAGATTTGACAAACGGAAGTTTTCAAGCAGTAATAAGTGATCCTGATGTCAGCCCAAAGGAAGTAAAAACGGTAGTAATTTGCTCAGGTAAATTTTATTACGACTTGGAGCAGGAACGAGAAAAAAGGGGCCGAATGGATGTTGCCCTGATTCGGATCGAACAATTATTCCCTTTACCAATTAAAGAAATAGAACAACATATGGCTCAGTTTCCCAATACATCAGATTGGGTTTGGGCGCAAGAGGAACCACGCAATATGGGAGCTTGGAGTTATCTGTTATTGCAATGGGAAGCAGCGACTAAATTTAGACCTGCAAGTAGAAGGTATTACGGTGCTCCAGCAGCAGGTAGTGCGATGCGTTTTCAAAGAAGACATCAACAGGTGATCGATTATGTTTTTGATCCCTCACAAGACAATTTTATTAGAAAAGTAAAGAAGTAAATCATGATTTTAGAAATGAAAGTTCCCTCTCCGGGCGAATCGATTACAGAAGTTGAAATTGCCCAGTGGTTAGTAGCGGACGGAGATTATGTCGAAAAAGATCAAGCGATAGCAGAAGTGGATTCTGACAAAGCCACTTTAGAGCTTCCAGCAGAGGTCAGTGGAATGATAACGCTTAAAGCAGAAGAAGGTGATGCAGTTGAAGTAGGAGCTGTAGTGTGTTTAATAGATACGGAAGGAGAAGCCGCGGCTGGAGCCACAACCACAGCTAGCTCAGCGGCACCAGCGGCTGTAGAGTCTGCCCAAAAAATTCCACCACCTGAAAAATCCAATACTTACGCCTCAAAAACTCCTTCCCCAGCAGCTCGTAAAATCATTGCAGAGAAAGGTGTGGATGCTGCTTCAATTCAAGGAACGGGAAGAGGTGGAAGAATAACCAAAGAAGATGCCGTTAAGGCAGTTCCTTCAATGGGATCGCAACCCGACTGGGGTGATCGCGGTCAAGACCGATCTAAACTTTCAATGCTCAGAAGAAAAGTTGCCGAACGACTTGTTGCTGCGAAGAACGAAACCGCCATGCTGACCACTTTTAACGAAGCAGACATGGCCCCAATATTTGATTTGCGTAAAAAACACAAAGACAGCTTCTTGGAAAAGCACGGTGTAAAGCTTGGTTTTATGAGCTTTTTTACAAAAGCAGTTGTACGAGCTCTTGAACTTTATCCCTATGTAAACTCCATGATGGACGGAGACTATAAAATTAGCTACGACTTCTGTGACATTAGTGTTGCAGTTTCTGGTCCTAAAGGGCTGATGGTTCCCGTAGTTCGAAATGCAGAAACTTTGAGTTTTGCAGGTGTTGAACAAGAAATCGGTCGTTTGGCCGTAAAAGCCCGAGATGGAAAAATTACAGTAGACGACATGACTGGAGGAACATTCACCATTTCCAATGGTGGTGTTTTTGGTTCCATGCTTTCAACTCCGATAATCAATCCACCTCAGTCAGGTATTTTAGGGATGCACAACATCATTGAACGACCAGTGGCTGTCGATGGTAAAGTTGTAATCCGACCGATGATGTATCTCGCCCTCTCTTACGATCACCGTATTATCGATGGAAGAGAGTCAGTTGGGTTTTTGGTAGCTATAAAAGAAGCACTTGAAGATCCATTAAATATACTGATGGATGGAGATGCCAAAAAGGCCTTGGAACTATAAGATTAACTTTCTCTTTCCATAGTCGATTACGATTTTCTTCTTCATTAAAAAATCTGCGCCCAATATACCATCTATTGGCTTTGACCCCTGGGTGCGTAGTGTTTGATTGACATGATTTAGGTCCAAGAGCACGAAGGAGTGTTTGCCTAGCTTGTGTCGACCCAGATGAAGCTCACACTTTTGAGTCATAGTAGCAGTCATTTTCCCCTCGCTGGCTCCTGAAGCATCAAAAGAATCTCCTTTAGGTGTAAGTTGAAATAATTCTTGTAAGTCACTGTGAATACAGCTGTTTGATGCTCCCGTGTCGACCAGTAAGCTGGCATTGAATCCATTGATTCGAGCTCGGCACACGAGGTGCTTGGTTTTAGTGAATTTTAAAGAAATAAAAGAAGCTGATCTCATTTTTTCCAAAAATACACTATCCATTTCAAACGGGGGTGCTCTAATTTAGTTTACTATTTTTACACCCTAAATAAATTCAATTGATAGACACCCATACTCACTTATACGTAGAGGCCTTTGACGAAGATCGGGATGAAGCAATTCAGAATGCAATTTCGGAAGGGGTTACTGACTTTTACATTCCTGCAATTGATAGTGTCTATCACCAGCGAATGTTTGATCTGGAAAACGCGTATCCAGAGCGAGTCCATTTGATGATGGGTCTACACCCCACACAGGTCAAAGAGAATTTTAAGGAAGAACTCGATTTGGTAAAACATCACTTGGACAAGAGAAACTTTGCTGCTGTTGGAGAAATTGGAATTGATTTGTATTGGGATAAAAGTTTTCAAGCACAGCAGCAAAACGCATTTGATCAGCAAATACATTGGGCTAAATCGAAACAGCTTCCAATAGTCATACACTGTCGGGATGCCTTTGACGAGGTCTTTGAAGTATTGGAAGGTCAACAAGACGAGAATCTTTTTGGAATTTTTCACTGCTTTACTGGGACTATGAAGCATGCAAAGCGTGCTATTGACCTCAATTTAAAATTGGGTATAGGAGGGGTAGTGACTTTTAAAAACGGTAAAATTGATCAGTTTTTAAATAAAATCCCTTTGGAATTCCTTGTAATGGAAACCGATGCACCTTATTTAGCTCCTTCACCTTACAGAGGAAAGCGAAATCAAAGCGCCTATTTGGCCTTAGTACGAGATAAAATTGCCGAATGTTATCAGGTGTCAGCTGCTGAAATTAGTAGAATTACGACTCAAAATGCAAAGGCTGTTTTTGATAATCAAAAATAGAACAGTAAAAAGTAAAATATTTTTTTTTAAAAGATATTTTTTCCCTTTATTTGAGCCATATATCTAGAGAGGTGGCCGAGTGGTCGAAGGCGCACGCCTGGAAAGTGTGTATTCCAATTGCATTGGAATCGAGGGTTCGAATCCCTTCCTCTCTGCAAAAATTAATATGGTACATATTTTTTTTTATCTTTAGTCGCATTTAATTTAAAAGAACTAACATTATTTACAATGAAAAAATTATTTATTGCCCTTACTTTTTTAGGTTTTATGGCAACAGCCAATGCATCAACTGTAGTACCTATTACGACTACTGCGGTAGCTGCAACAACTATACAAGATATGGAAGACAAAGCGTCAGCAGAGTCGGCCTCTTTTACACAAGAATTAAAGAAACGTTTTATTGAAGGTGGTCCTGGCTTTATGGGGATCGTTTTGATTTGTTTGATTTTAGGTCTAGCAATTGCCATTGAGCGTATCATTTTCTTGAACCTAGCAACTACTAATACTAAAAAATTAACTGAAGGTGTTGAGGAAGCACTTTCTTCTGGAGGTGTTGACGCAGCTAAAGAGTTTTGTAGAAATACAAAAGGACCTGTTGCTTCTATCTTTTATCAAGGTCTAGACCGTGTAGACGAAGGCGTGGAAAGTGCAGAAAAAGCTGTTGTAGCCTATGGGGGAGTTCAAATGGGACAGCTAGAGAAAAACGTTTCATGGATTTCATTATTTATAGCACTTGCACCCATGCTTGGGTTTATGGGGACGGTAATAGGAATGATCCAAGCATTTGATAAAATTGAAGCTGCTGGAGACATGCAGCCGTCATTAGTAGCAGGGGGTATTAAAGTAGCCCTTTTGACAACAGTATTTGGTTTGATCGTTGCCATTATCCTTCAGGTATTTTACAACTATATCGTAGCAAAAATCGATAGTATTGTAAACGACATGGAAGACGCATCGATTACTTTGATAGACATTCTTGTTGCTCAAAAAAAATAATTAACCTTTAACAGCAATTAACATGAATATTCAAACAATTGTAAAAATTATCAGTGCTGTTTTTGGTTTGCTAGGTGTTGTATTCCTATTTAGAATTATAGGAGTGGGAGATGAAGAAATCAAGATGGCTGCCAGTATGGGAGACTTCGGTTCGGTTTCTCCTTTGGTATCACTTGCGATTGCTATTTTGGTAGTAGCGGTAGTTGTTACCCTACTGTTTTCTTTATTGAATCTTGCCTCTAGCGCACAGAAATTAAAAAAATCTCTAATCTTTATAGGCTGTTTCGCTGTTGTCGTTGGTATAGCTTTTGCAGCTTCAGAAGGTTTAGAGACCCCACTTAAAGATGGAGAAATTCTTTCAGCGAGTGGATCTAGATGGGTAGGTACAGGTTTGCGAATGTTTTATATTTTAGCAGCCCTTGCAATACTCTCTATGGTTTTATCAGGAGCGAAGAAAATTTTTAACCGATAAATTATGGCTAAAAGATCAGCACCAGAGGTAAATGCAGGTTCCATGGCGGATATCGCATTTCTTCTTTTGATTTTCTTCTTGGTAACTACAACCATTGAAACGGACAGCGGCTTAAACCGTAAACTACCTCCAATGGAAGACCAAGTCGACCCTCCAATTATAAGAGAGAAAAATATCTTTACTGTAGTTGTCAATAAAAATGACCAGCTTCTAGTTGAAGAAGAGCTTACAGATATTCAGGACCTAAGGTCTTTAGCTGTAGCATTCCTCGACAACGGTGGCGGTGTAGGTGAAGAGGCTTGTGATTACTGTCAAGGAGAACGCGATGAGGCTTCTTCAGACAATCCTGATAAAGCCATTATATCACTAAAAAACAATCGTGAAACTTCTTACAAAGTATACATCGCAATTCAAAACGAATTGGTAGCGGCGTATAACGAATTGAGAAATCGTGAGTTTTTAAGGCTCTACCCCAGTGTTGGATTAAATTTTGTTGATGCACAAAAGAAGTATGACGACCCCCGAACTTCAGCAAATGATTCGGAAGAATTAAAGCCAAAGTTAGATGTCGTTAAGCAAATGTATCCGCAAAAGCTATCCGAGGCTGAACCAAGTAAAACAAACTAAAACAATAGATTATGTCTAAATTTAAAAAGAAAAAGGGAGGCGATTTACCTGCTATTTCTACAGCATCTTTGCCAGATATTGTTTTTATGTTATTATTCTTTTTTATGGTTGCAACAGTTATGAGAGACAGCACCTTAATGGTTGCTAATCGACTACCTGCTGCAGATCAAGTTCAAAAATTAGACAAAAAAGATCGTGTAATGTACATTTATGCTGGAAAACCCTCTGACCGTTACCAAGATAAATACGGAACAAGTGCAAAAATTCAGTTGAATGATAAATTTTCTACAGTCAATGAAGTTGGAGCTTTTATTCTAGCCGAAAGGGCTGCTAAACGTCAAGAACTCCAGAATGTATTAACTACTGCCTTAAAGGTGGATAGTGATACCAAAATGGGATTGGTACAGGACATTAAGCAAGAGCTTAGAAAAGTAAGTGCTTTAAAAATAAACTACACTACACGTTTGGGGGATTATACCCAAAACATCAACTAGTGTGTTGTATTTAATGTTATAAAAAAGTGCCTCTTTAGGGCACTTTTTTATATTTTAATGACCCATGTTTAGCGATTTATCTTTTTTAAAATACTTTAGGAGCGCTCTAAGCTCACTCATAATGTTTCTATGCACTTTCAGCAGTGTTTGGAGCCAAGAAAAAGTTGCTAGCCGAGATGATTTTTTTCGTGAAGATCAATTTTATCTAGGAGTTTCTTTTATGGTGCTTCAAAGCAGTCAGGACAACTTTAATCCACAAGGTTTGTCACGTCATTTACAGTGGGGTTTTGTAAGAGATATTCCCTTGAATGCTTCTGGGAAAATAGCTGCTGGTTTAGGGCTTGGAATGAGTTTCGAACGTTACAATACCAATTTCAATAGAGCTTTTAAAAGAATAGATAAAGTGCAATACACAATTGCTGAGAAAACAGCCTCTCCCATATTTTTTTCAGTCCACTCTTTAGAACTTCCCTTAAGTTTGCGCTGGAGGAATGCAACCCCAGATAATTTTGCTTTTTGGAGGGTGTATGGTGGAGTATCTTTACGATGGAATTATTACAATAAAATCAGCCAAGAAACTTTTGAAGTTAAAAACAGCAGTGATATTCAAAATTTTGGAGCTGTCGCTAATTTGAGCTTTGGGTACAATACTTGGAATTTTTATTTGGCCTATCATTTGTCGCCTTTTTTTGTGGAGACTGTCTTAGATTCTGTCGGTCAGCCCCTTGATCTTAATCCAATCAAAATTGGATTAATTTTTTATATACTATAGTTCTTTTCTTAATCGAGCTACAGGAATGTCAAGTTGCTCTCTGTATTTAGCAACCGTTCTTCTTGCAACAATATAGCCTTCTTCCTTCATCAACTTAGATAGTGTTTCATCTGTCAAAGGCTTTTTTTTGTTTTCTTCTGCAATCAATTGACCAAGAATATTTTTAATCTCAATGGAGGACACATCCTCTCCTTCCTTATTTTTAAGTCCTTCAGAGAAAAAGGTTTTAAGCAACTTCACTCCATAAGGTGTGTCGATGTATTTACTATTTGCAACTCTTGATATTGTAGAAATATCCATATCTATTTTGTCTGCAATATCTTTTAAAATCATCGGTTTTAGCTTGCGTTCATCACCACTTAAAAAATATTCTTTTTGATGAGCTACTATGGCATTTATTGTTAGTGTTAGCGTTTGATGTCTCTGTTGAATTGCATCAATAAACCATTTGGCCGCATCTAGTTTTTGTTTGATAAACTGAACGGCATCTAGTTGAGTTTTTGATTTTTTATCGCCTTGTTGATAACCTTTGAGCATATCTTTATAGGCATTCGATACTTTGAGTTGAGGGGCATTTCTTCGGTTTAATTTGACCTCTATTCTACCGTCTTCAAGAGTAAGTATAAAGTCAGGGACGACATGAGTATTTTGTATGGTGCTCGATAAGGCTCCACCTGGCTTAGGATTAAGCCTAGCGATTAATTCTAAAGCCTTCTTAAGTTCCTCTTGAGTTATTCCAACTCTGTCTTGAAGTTTTGTGTAGTGTTTGTGGCTGAAATGATCAAATTCCTCTTTTATTATCTTGAGCGCGTGAACTACCTCAGGTCGGTCTTTTTTCTTTTTTTCTAGTTGAAGTTGAAGACACTCTTTTAAAGATCGAGCACCTACACCAGGTGGATCCAAACTTTGAACCGAACGAATTACCTTATCTATTTGGTTTTTATCTGTAAATATATTTTGAGTAAAAGCCAAATCGTCGATAAGTTCATCGTCGCTTCTTCTGATATAACCGCTGTCATCAATACTTCCGATTAAAAATTCAGCGATGAGCATTTCATCTTCATTTAAGATCAGATTTCCCATTTGTTGCAGCAGACTTTGATGAAAACTTATTTCTCCGCTAAGAGGAACCGTGCGTTCTTCATCATCACTACTGTAATTGTTACTGTAAAGTCGGTATGAAGGAATTTCGTCATCACTCAAGTATTGATCGATATCAATTTCAGCTGTTTCAATCTTGGTATTTTCTTCAAAATCATTTTCTTGATTGTCTGATTTTACAACTTCAACCCCACTTTCTAAAGCCGGATTCTCTCCCATTTCAGCCTCGATCTTTTGCTCTAAATCAAGCGTAGAAAGTTGAATCAGTTTCATCAATTTGATTTGCTGAGGGGAGAGCTTTTGTGATAGCTTTATTTGGAGCTGTTGTTTTAGCATAGGTTAATGATTGATATAAAGATATGTATTTTACTTTTTAATCATCAAAAGGCTGCGTTTTGCGGTGTTCTAGGGAAAGGGATTACATCTCTGATATTACCCATACCTGTGGTAAATTGAACCAAACGCTCAAAGCCAAGTCCAAAGCCACTATGAGGTACGCTTCCAAATCTTCTTAAATCAAGGTACCACCTAAGTTCTTCAACATCAATATTCATTACCTTAATTCGTTTTTCCAGGACCTCCAAACGCTCTTCACGCTGAGAACCTCCTACAATTTCACCTATACCTGGAAATAAAATATCCATGGCTCTTACGGTTTTACCATCGTCATTTCTTCGCATGTAAAATGCTTTGATGTTGGCAGGATAGTCATAAAGAATTACAGGACAGTTAAAGTGTTTTTCAACTAAATAACGTTCGTGCTCACTTTGAAGATCAATACCCCATTCATTGACTGGATATTGAAATTTTTTCTTTTTATTGGGCTTAGAGTTTTTTAAGATTTCAATAGCTTCGGTGTAAGTAAGCCTTTTAAAATTATTGTTAACTACAAATTCAATTTTTTCAAGCAGCCCCGTGGAACTTCGCTGAAGTTGTGGTTTACTGCTTTCTTCTTTAGCAAAGCGCTCATCTAAGAACTTTAAATCTTTCTCGCAGGTCTTTAATATTTTGCGTAGAACACTAGTAATAAATTTTTCAGCTAAATCCATGTTATCATTAAGGTCATAAAATGCCATTTCGGGTTCTATCATCCAAAATTCAGCTAAATGTCTAGTCGTATTAGAATTTTCAGCTCTAAATGTAGGTCCAAATGTGTAAACGTCACCTAAAGCTAGTGCGTAAGCTTCGGCTTCCAGTTGACCTGAAACAGTTAAGTTGGTTTCCTTACCGAAGAAATCTTGTTTAAAGTCTGTATTTCCTTCCTCATTGAGTGGAGGATTTTTAGGGTCCAAAGTTGAAACTCTAAACATTTCTCCTGCACCCTCTGCGTCACTACCAGTAACTATAGGTGTATTCACATAAAAAAAACCCTTGTCTTGAAAAAATTGGTGAATGGCAAATGACAAAGCAGAACGAACACGCATCACGGCTGAAAACGTAGCAGTTCGTACCCTCAAGTGTGCTTTTTCTCTGAGGAATTCTAAGCTGTGTTTTTTGGGTTGTATGGGGTAACTCTCTGGATCGGATGAACCCAAAACAGTAATCTCTTTCACCTTTAGCTCTAGCTGTTGTCCACTTCCTTGGCTTTCAACAAGTGTGCCCTGAAGTTGAAGTGCTGTACCAGTAGTAATTTGTTTTAACACACTTTCGTCAAGCTGTTCAAAGTTTACCACACACTGAAGGTTTTCTATAGTTGAGCCGTCATTCAATGCGATGAACCGATTGGCACGGAAGGTTCTTACCCAGCCCTGAGCGCTGCATTGTTGTCCTGTCGGCTTTGATTGTAAAATAGATTTAATCTTTTCTCCGTTCATTCCTTTATTTTTGGTCTTTCATTTTGGATGCTGTAAACCGATTCAAAATAAATTTCAAATTTATGATTTGTAATAGTGTTTATAAGAGATGCAAAGATAAGTTTATTTCAGAAAAATAATGGGGTTGAACCCTTACTCTTAGCTATCCAAAATTTCAATTTTAGGTTTTTTGATTACCTTTTCATTACTGATGGTGTCTTCTAGAGAGATGAGAAGAGAGGGGAGTAGTACTAGGTTTGCCAACATTGCCATCAAAAGGGTAACCGCTACAAGTCCTCCTAGAGCTTGGGTACCTCCAAAATTTGAGGATAAGAAAACCGAAAATCCGAAGAACAAGACTATAGAAGTGTATAACATACTGATCCCGGTTTCTCTAAGCGAGGCAAAAACGGCTTTATTAATTTTCCATCCGTTTGATATTAATTCTTGGCGGTATTTTGCTAAAAAATGTATGGTGTCGTCGACGGAAATTCCAAATGCAATACTGAAGACCAATATAGTGGAGGGTTTGAGCGGTATTCCTGTAAAGCCCATCACCCCTGCAGTAATAATTAGTGGAAGTAGATTTGGAATCAATGAAATGATAATCATTTTAAAGGAGCGAAAAAGAAAAGCCATAAAAAGAGCTATAAGTAAAATGGCGAGACTAAGCGAAAGTATCAAATTGTTAATCAGGTATTTTGTACCCTTTAAAAAGAGCAGTGCCTTTCCAGTCATTTCAGCACCATACCTTCTTTCTGGAAAGATTTTTTTCATGGCTTCGCGAAGGTCAGCCTCGATACGCTCCATTCGCTCCGTTTCTGTATCTTTCATATAAGTTGTAATTCTCCCGTATTGTCCTGTAGAGTCAACATAGCCAGTGATGAGTTGATTGTTGCCTTTTGCATTGTTAAGATAAGGGTAAATAAAACTATTTTCTTGATAGGTCGGCAATGCATAATAGTTTGGATTGCCGTTGTAATAGGCTTGTTTGGCAAATTTTACAGCATTGACGACTGATAGAGGGGGTGCAAGTTCTGGAATCTCTTCAATGGTTTCTTGCAAGCGATTCATCCTTTGCAGAGTAGCAGGTTTGACGATTCCGTTCTCCCGCTTGCTGTCAATCCAAATCTCAACCGGGACAATACCGTTAAAGTTTTGATCAAAAAAGCGGATGTCTTCGAAAAAATCAGCAGATTTGGGCATGTCTTCAATCAAACTTCCAGAAATTTTTATTTGATAAATCCCAGTAATCCCTATGATCAATCCAATCAGTGAAACGATGTAGACATTGACCCGCTTTTTTCTGACTTTGTTCTCCATCCAACTGACAAAAAAATCAATCGACTTGTTTTTTAAATGTTTGAGATGTTTTTTCTTGGGGATAGGCATTAGACTGTAGGTAATGGGGATGATGAGTAATGACAATGCAAAAATTGCAATGATATTGATGGATGCTACCACACCAAACTCTTTTAAAATTTTACTGTTGGTCAATATAAAAGTAGCAAATCCAGAGGCAGTGGTCAGGTTGGTCATCAAAGTGGCGTTTCCTACTTTGATAATGACCCGTTGTAAGGACTTTGCCTGATTTTTATGTTTGGCAATTTCTTGCTGGTATTTATTGATCAGGAAAATACAATTTGGCACTCCTATAACTATTGTTAAAGGAGGTATCAAAGCCGTCAGTACGGTGATTTCGTAACCCAGCCACCCTAATATTCCAAAGGCCCACATTACTCCGATAGCTACCACAAATAGTGAAATAAAGGTGGCTCTAAAGGATCTAAAAAACAAAAAGAAAATTAAGGAAGTTATCAGGGTAGCTCCTAAAACAAAGAGTCCGATTTCATCAACTATATTTTGAGCATTTAGCGTTCGAATATAAGGCATGCCCGATACGTGAACATCAGAGGATGTTGCTTCTTCAAAAGAAGTAATCAGGGGGATAAATTTTTCAAAAATAAAATCTTTGCGTTTAGCAGTATTGACGATTTCAGGATCCATATAGACCACGGATCTGATGGTATTAGTTTCGGAATCAAAAATTAAATTATTGTAAAAGGGAAGTTCTAGAAATAATTTTTCTCTGAATTTTAATAAAGCAGCTGAGTCTCCAGATTGTGCCAAGGGAACTTCTTGAAGTATGAATTTTTTATTTTTTTCATCTTTAATCAATTCTTGTAAGTTGTCGGTTGACAAGACCAAATCAATCTCAGAAAACTCCTGTATACTATTGTTTAAAGATCTCCAGGCATTCCTTTTTTTAGAAGTAAAAAACAAACTGTCTTGTAATGCAATTACAATGACGTTTCCTTCCTCGCCAAAAGTGTCTGTAAAATTTTTATAAAGTATATTTTCGGGGTGGTTATCGGGGAGTAAGTTGGCTTCAGTAAAGGTGAATTGCATGTACTTCCACTGGGTTGCCCAAAAAAACGTCATACCGACTATGGTAGCGAGAAGGATAAACCTATTTCTTAAAATAAGACGAGCCATTAGGCCCCAAATATTCGAATCTTTTTTCTTTTTCATGAAGCCTCAGCAGCTATAAGAAGTAAATTTATTTATACCGTTAAAATCTCTTTTTCTTTTAGACTAAAGATTTCATCTACTTTTTTAATGAATTCATCCGTAAGCGATTGAATGTCTATTTCATAGTTTTTTTGTACATCATCTGAAGCCCCTGACTTCTTGATTTCATCATTAGCATCTTTACGGGCAGCTCGAATTACGATTTTTGCATTTTCAGATTCCGCTTTGGCAAGCTTTGCTAAATCCCGACGACGTTCCTCTGTTAAGGGAGGGATGTTGATGATGACAGACTCCCCATTGTTCATTGGGTTAAATCCTAAATTAGCAATTAAAATTGCTTTTTCAATATCAGCTAAAAGGTTTTTTTCCCAAGGTTGAACAGTCAAGGTTCTTGCGTCAGGGGTGTTGATGTTAGCAACTTGAGAAAGTGGGGTAGGGGTGCCGTAATAGTCTAACTTTACGGTAGAGAGCATTATTGGATTGGCTTTTCCTGCTCTGATGTTAAGCATTTCTTTTTCCAAATGAGCAACTGCCTGTTCCATACTTTCTTTGGCAGCGTCTAAAATAAAGTTCATTTCATCTTCCATGAATAATTGTTTTAAAGATCAACTCTAGTTCCTACGTTTTTGCCTTGCAATACATTATCCAAATTATTGGGTGTATTCATATCAAAAACGATAATGGGTAAATTGTTTTCTTGACTCAAGGTAAATGCAGTAGTGTCCATGATTTTGAGCCCTTTTTTTAAGACTTCATCAAAAGATAAAGTGTCGAATTTCGTAGCCTTGTCATTTTTTTCGGGGTCTTCAGTATAGATTCCGTCCACGCGGGTACCTTTGAGGATGACATCAGCATTTATTTCTATAGCTCTTAAAACTGCCGCCGAGTCGGTAGTGAAATAAGGATTACCAGTACCAGAACCAAAAATGACTACCCTTCCTTTTTCCAAGTGACGTGTTGCTTTTCTCTTGATAAAAGGTTCGGCTATAGCCTCAATTTTAATGGCTGTTTGAAGTCTGGTTGGGACATTATTGTTTTCTAAGGCCCCCTGTAGCGCTAAACCGTTAATCACTGTTGCAAGCATCCCCATATAATCAGCTTGAACACGATCCATTCCATTGCTAGCTCCTGAAATTCCTCTAAAGATATTTCCTCCACCGATAACGATGGCTATCTCAATACCCTTGTCAAAAACCTTTTTGATTTCTTTGGCGTAAGTGTCGATTTTGATTGGATCAATTCCGTGGGTCTGATCTCCCATCAGTGCTTCACCACTTAATTTTAAAAGAATTCTTCGATATTTCATAGTAAGGAAAGTGTTAACAAATATAAAAATTAAAGCAGAATTTGCTGGACTCTGGGGTTAACATTCTCGTTCTTGCAATGAACTCAGTAATCATTATGATGCTTTTAAACAGCCTTTAAACTTAAATCAATGCTATTTGCATCATAGGTTAAAGCTCCCATCGAAATAAAATTCACTCCAGTTTCTGCTACAGCAACAAGCTTGTTTTCCGTTATATTCCCTGAAGCTTCAGTTGGTTTTTGATTATCAATTTGAACTAAAGCTTCTTTTAATTGCGGGATACTGTGATTGTCTAATAGTATTCGACTTACAAATGAAAAAGGAAGTGTTGCTGCAATTTCATTTGAATTTCTACATTCGACAACAACCTCAAGTGGTTTTCCCAAGTGCCTCAAATACGCTTCTGTTTTTTGGAGTGCTTGAGTCATTCCTCCGCAAAAGTCCACATGATTGTCTTTGATCATCAATGCATCAAAGAGCCCCATACGGTGATTTTGCCCTCCTCCGATTAGAACTGCCCATTTTTCGGCATATCGAAAATTAGGGGTGGTTTTTCGAGTGTCTAAGAGTTTGCTTTTTGTGTGTTTTATTTTTTGGCTCAGACGATTAGTTAGGGTGGCAATTCCGCTCATTCTTTGAAGTGAGTTGAGCACCAATCGCTCTGTAGCCAATATAGATAAAGTTGAACCGTTTATGGTAAATGCTTCTTGTCCGGGTTTAATTTTAGAACCGTCAGTCAGTAGAGGGTCAAACTGGAGCAGTGGATCGTAACGTTGAAAAATCTTGCCAGCCAACTCCATTCCCCCAAGTATTCCCGCTTGCTTTGTGAGCAATACAGCCCTACTTTGACTTTGTGGGTCGATACAAGACAAACTGCTGTGGTCTCCACTTTTAATGTCTTCTTTTAAGGCTAGATCTATTAATCTCTCAAATTCAGCCTGATATTTTTTGTAAAAATTCTCAGGCATAGTCGTGATTGTAAAAGACCCCTTGGTTTTGGTTGATTTCTTGGGACTGTTTAATGATTAAATGGGCAATACTTACCATATTTCTTAGTTCACAAAGCCCGTTGGTCAATTTATTATTATTGTAAATATTAGTAACAGCTTTATAAATTTTATCAATTCTATTTTCGGCTAGTTGTAGGCCTTCATTAGTTTTGAATATTCCTACGTACTGGGTCATAATTTCTTGTAGTTCTTTTCTGTATTTTTTAATTGCTTCGATTTCTGTACTATTGGAGTATGCATCTCCTTTCCATGCTGGGATAGCTTGGTAAAAAGACTCTGGCGGGAGTTTTTGCTTTAAAGCTTCCAATGTGTCTTGAGCTGCTCTATGAGCAAAGACTAGGGATTCCAAAAGTGAATTTGAGGCTAGTCTATTCGCTCCGTGCAGTCCGGTAGCACTGCATTCCCCTATGGCATATAGCCCTTTTAATTGAGATTCGCTTTTTTGATTAACTTTTATTCCTCCGCAAAAATAGTGTGCAGCAGGTACAACAGGAATAGAATCTTTGGGTAGTTCTATACCCAAGCTTTTACAGGTCTCTAAGATAGTGGGAAAGTGTGTTTTCCAATGTTTCATATCAATTTTGGACCCATTTAACCAAACAAAATTCTCCTTTTGTAGTTCAATTTCACGTTGAATACCCCGTGCGACAATATCTCGAGGAGCCAATTCTGCTTTGGGATCGTTTTTGAGCATAAAACGCTCTCCTTTGCTGTTGAACAGTTTGGCGCCAGCACCTCGTATTGCTTCTGTAATCAAAAAGGTATTTCCGTTTACTTGGGGGTAGAGTGCAGTTGGATGAAACTGTACATAAGGCAATTTTAACATTAATACACGAGCTCGGTATGCAGCACCTAAACCATCACCCGTAGCAATTTCTGGGTTAGTAGAGTGGGCGAATAAACTTCCTGCTCCCCCAGTCGACAAGACCGTAATTTTAGAAGTAATTTTAATAATCTTTTCTTCTTCCTGGGAAATAACATATGCACCGTAACAACGATTTTCCTTTTTAACGGAGTGGTGATCTGTGATTAAATCCACCAGCGTATGCTGTTCTAAAAGCTCAATATTTGGGAAGGTTTTAATTTTTTCAATTAAAGCTTCTTGTATGTGTTTACCCGTTTGGTCTTTGAAATGAACAATTCGATTTTCCGAATGTCCAGCCTCTTTAGCTAGATCCAATTTTTTTTCTTTTTTATCAAATTGAGCACCCCAATTCATCAATTCTGTTAATCGTTCGTTCCCCTCTTCAATAACAAATTTGACTACTTCTGGATCACAGGTTCCTGCTCCAGCTTTAAGTGTATCTGATACATGTTTGTCAAAAGAATCTTTCTTAAAGTTAGAAACTACAGCTATTCCTCCTTGAGCGTATCTGGTATTTCCTTCATTTAAATCACTTTTGGATATTAAAACAAGCGAAGTCTCAGGGTTGTTATCTGCCACATGTATGGCATAAGACAAACCAGAGATGCCTGTGCCAATGACCAACACATCCTTTGTCATGACCTCCCTAAATTAAGCATGCGCTCGATGGGTCTACGAGCTTTTTCCATTAGCCCTTTGTCCAAAACTATTTCAGGGAGTCCATATAGCATGCAGTTGTAGAGTTTTTCTAAGGTATTTAGCTTCATAAAGGCACATTCGCTACAAGCACAAGTATCATCCTCAACAGGAGCTGGAATAAATGTTTTTTGTGGACAGCGTTTTTGCATTTCATGGAGGATTCCCGATTCGGTAGCCACTATATAACTCATCGAAGAGTCTTCTTGAACAAATCGAAGCAGTCCTGCGGTACTCCCAATGTAATGTGCAATTTCTAATATGGGTGATTCACTCTCAGGGTGCGCAATAAATTTAGCTTTGGGATGTTCTTTTGCAAGAGAGACAATTTTTTCAAATGAAAAGGCCTCGTGGACGATACAAGCACCATCCCATGATATCATGTCTCTGCCTGTTTTTTTAATCAGATATCTTCCTAAGTTTTTATCCGGAGCGAAAATGATCTCCCTATCCTTAGGGATGCTTTCAATTACCTTCACAGCATTGCTAGAAGTACAAACAATATCACTCAATGCCTTGATTTCTGCTGAGCAATTGATATAGGTCACCACAATAGCATCAGGATGTTGGGCTTTAAAAGCTGCGAAATCTGAAGGAGGGCAAGAGTCAGCTAAAGAACAACCAGCCTTAAGGTCGGGCAATATGACCTTTTTGCTGGGGTTTATTATTTTGGCAGTTTCTGCCATAAAGTGGACACCTGCAAAAACAATTATATCCGCTTCTACTTGAGCCGCTTGTTGCGCTAAGTATAGGCTATCACCAAGATAATCAGCTAATTCTTGAATTTCAGGCTCTTGATAGTAGTGAGCGAGCAGTACAGCATTTTTTTCTTTTTTGAGTTGCTGAATTGCATTAGGTAAATCAATATTCTTGTCAATGGATGACGAGATATACCCTAGTTTACTAAGTTGTGGGTGTACAAGGTCAAGATTATTTTCCATTGCAATTTTCAATTTAATTTCAAGCTAATATTTTTTGGTGAATTTTCATCATATACACTATCCATATTAAATGAGTTCTCGACCGTAAAGTTACCGATTTTAGTTCGACGTAGCACGCTCAAATAGGCTCCAGAATCCAGTTTCTTTCCAAAATCATATGCCAAACTTCGTATGTAGGTTCCTTTACTACAGCGGACTAAAAACTCAACTTCGGGGAGTTTGATTTTTTGAATATTAAATTTAGAGATCAAAACCTGGCGTGCTTTTATTTCTGGATTTAAACCCTCACGTGCATAATTATATAAGCGCTTTCCATCCTTTTTTAAAGCCGAGAATAGCGGAGGGTATTGTTCTATTTGACCTGTAAACTGTCGGGTAGTTTTTAAAATTTGTTCTTCGGTGATGTGATCAATAGGATAGGTGTGATCCTGTGCTGTTTCCAAATCGTAAGAGGGTGTTGTTGCTCCGAAGTAAAATGTCCCCGTGTATTCTTTTTCTTGATTTTGATATGTTTCAATTGATTTGGTTTTTTTTCCGGTACAGATCAGTAAAAGCCCTGTTGCTAGTGGATCAAGCGTACCTGCATGCCCAACTTTAAGTTTTTTTAAATAAGTCTGTTTTTTTAAGTGCCATCGAATTTTATTAACCACCTGAAACGAAGTCCAGCCAAAGGGCTTATCAATTAGCAATAGCTGCCCTTCCAAGAGTGATTCAGCAGTAAAAGATTGTTTAAAAAAATCCATATAACAAAATAAAACTACCTACTACAAAACAGTAAAAACTAAAATAAATCAATTGACTTTTTTTAACCAATGAAATCATCCATTTACAAGCAAAAATACCGCTAATTAGCGATGCTAGAAAGCCTATTATTAGTGGAAAAAGATCCAACTGTTGAGGGACACCCTGAAAATCAACTAATGATTTTGCCATACTTCCTAAAATAAGAGGAAGCACCATTAAAAAAGAAAATCGAGCTGCTTTTTCTCGATCAACTCCTAATATCAAAGCCCCTGCGATAGTTAATCCACTTCGAGAAATGCCTGGGAGTATAGCTATGGCTTGAACTATACCGATGTAAAGTGCCTTTCTGTTCGATACAGTACCTTTAGATTCCCGAGTTTTCTCAGCCCAAAAAAGCACAATTCCTGTTAAAAAGAGCATACTACCTACTAAGATTAGATTTTGATCAAAAAGTATAGCTATCTGATCCTCTAAAAATAAACCAACCAAAACAGCGGGGACCATAGAAATGACTATTTTAATTGCGAAGTCATGATTTTCATTTTTAGTTGTTGAAAATATACCCTTGATGAGTAGGATAATATCTTTTCGAAATATGATTAGCGTACTGAGTGCTGTACCTACATGAAGTACAAGAGTTAAAAACAAACTTTCTTGACCTATAGCCTTTAGACCAAATAAGGCTTTTCCAATTTCAAGATGTCCACTAGACGAAATCGGTAAAAATTCAGTAAGCCCCTGGACAATACCTAAAATCAAAGCTTCAATTGCACTCATTTTTTAGTAGTTTCTCGGGTTAAGATGGAATACATTGCGATTCCAAAACCTATGAGAACTAAAGTAGGGGCCAAACGAATCCTACGAAAATTAAAAATTTCTTCATTGAAAAAGTTAGGGTCATCACTCCCACCACCTGCCATCAATATAAAGCCAAGAGCAATGACGGCAATAGCTAAAAAAAGAAAGCGATAATTTCTTTTTTCAAATAAGAACTTTTTTGAACGAGTGTTTTTTTTCATGGGGATAGAATTAATATATAGCGTCTGATTTTAAATTTAAATAGCGTTGAGTTGCAAAAAAAGTACTCACTCCTGTAATTCCAATACCCAAAAAGAGCACACCTCCGAAAACTACAGTTAGCGCAAGGGGCTGCTCCAACATATCGAGTTCAGGTAAACGTTTATTGATTTCTAAAAACACCAAGACCAATCCACTTAGGGCAATAAAAGAACTTAAAATCCCCAAACGCATATGGGTCCAAATAAAAGGTCTGCGAATAAATGACTTAGTCGCTCCAACCAATTGCATGGTTTTAATAATAAATCGTTTGGAATATATTGAGAGTCGAATGGAACTGTTGATGAGTAAGAGCGCAATGCTAATAAATAAAAGTGTAGTTAGCAGCAATACATAGGATATACGAAGAATATTTTCATCCAATAAAGTCACAAGAGGTTGGTCAAATACAACCTCATTTACAAAATCTGAGGTTTCTAATTCCCGCTGAGTTTGGGTTAGACTAACGGTATTGACATAGGCCGCATTAAAGTATACATCTACAGAATTTAGCAGCGGATTGTAGCCTAGAAATTCTAGAAAATCCTCACCAATATCCCTTGCATATTGAGCAGCAGCCTCTTCTTTGGATATAAAGTTTACCTCTTTTGTAGCTGGATCAAGCTGTATTTTTTTCTGTAGTTGGGTAATTTCGATGTCTTTCGCACTGTCTTTGAGGTAGACAGTCATTGCAATTTGCTCCTTAAAGTAGGCAGCAATGTTTCTGGTATTGAGTAAAAATAATCCTAAAATTCCCACAAAAAATAAAACTAAGCTGATGCTTATTACTACAGATAAGTAGCCTGTCAGTACCCTTCTTTTTTGAAATTTTTCTTGGAAGCTTTTTGCCACAACAATAGTTTATGTAAAAATAGCAAAGAATTAGTAGACCACAACGGTGATAAAATATTCTTTTCCTTTTTTGACATTCGATCAATAAACGTATTTTTGTGCCTTTCTAGACCTTTCAACAACAAAAAACGTGGGATACGACTTCAAGAATATTGAAAAGAAATGGCAGGCTCACTGGGCAAAAAATGAGACTTTTAAAGCTGAAAACCGTTCTAAAAAACCAAAATTTTACATTCTGGATATGTTTCCTTACCCCTCTGGAGCAGGGCTTCATGTAGGACACCCATTAGGATATATTGCCAGTGATATTTATTCGCGTTATAAAAGGCATAAGGGATTTAATGTCCTACACCCTCAGGGTTATGACTCTTTTGGTTTACCTGCTGAACAGTATGCTATACAAACAGGACAGCATCCAGCCAAAACCACACAAGAAAATATAAACCGCTATCGAGAACAATTGGATCAAATGGGCTTTTCATTTGATTGGAGCCGTGAGGTGAGAACTTCAGAGCCTGATTTTTACAAATGGACTCAATGGATTTTCCTGCTCTTGTTCGATCATTATTATTGTAAAACTGCTGACCGAGCGAGGCCGATTGCTCATCTGGTTGAGCGCTTTGAAAAGGAAGGAAATCAGTCTATTAATGCGGTTTTTGATACTTCAACCCCAGAATTTTCTGCTGTTGAGTGGAACACTTTTTCAACTGAAAAAAAGCAGGAACTACTATTAAACTATCGTTTAGCATATTTATCTGAAACAGAAGTGAATTGGTGTGCTGATTTAGGAACTGTTTTGGCTAATGACGAGATCATCAATGGAGTTTCTGAACGAGGAGGTTATACAGTGACAAAGAAAAAAATGAGACAGTGGAGTATGCGTATTGGTGCTTATGCCGAAAGACTACTTCAGGGTCTGGAACGTATCGAATGGCCCGAATCTTTAAAAGAAATGCAGCGAAACTGGATAGGGAAGTCTATTGGAGCTAAGGTTTTTTTTCAAATAGAAGGCCACGATAAAAAAATTGAGGTCTTTACCACTAGACCAGATACCATTTTTGGGGTTACTTTTATGACCCTCGCTCCTGAACTGGATTTGGTTCAAGAAATCACTCATCCAGATCATAAGGAAGCTGTAGATGCCTATGTTGAAAAAACTCAAAAGCGAACTCAACGCGAGCGAATGGCAGATGTCAAAAACTCGACAGGCGTTTTTACAGGGGGTTATGTACTTCACCCCTTTACTCAGAAACGAATACCTATTTGGATAGGGGATTACGTATTGGCAGATTACGGAACGGGAGCAGTTATGGCAGTTCCATGTGGCGACCAGCGCGATTACGACTTTGCCAAGCATTTTGACATTCCTATCAAAAATATATTTAGAAATGTTTCTATCAAAGAGGAAGCATTTACGGATAAAGGTACAGCCGTCATTGATCATTCTGATTTTTTAACTGGACTCTCGTACAAAGAGGCGATGAAAACAGTCATTCATCAATTGGAAAAACAAGGTAGTGGCGAAGGGACAATAAACTATAGGCTAAGGGATGCCATATTCAGTAGACAGCGTTACTGGGGAGAGCCCATTCCTGTTTATTATAAAAATAAATTACCTCAACCCCTTGAGCTTAAGCATTTACCCTTAAACCTTCCTGAAGTAGAGAAATACCTGCCCACTCCAGAAGGAGCTCCTCCTTTGGGGAATGCGGAAAGTTGGGCTTGGGATACCCAGGAAGAGAAAGTTGTAGACAACAAGCTTATAGACAACAAGACAATTTTCCCGTTGGAGTTAAATACCATGCCTGGCTGGGCCGGAAGCTCTTGGTATTTTTACCGTTATATGGACGCTCAGAATACTGAGAATTTTGTAGGTCAAGATGCTGTAAACTATTGGAAAGAAGTTGATTTGTATTTGGGGGGTAGTGAACATGCAACAGGACACTTGCTTTACTCTCGTTTTTGGCAGAAATTCTTATTTGATTTGAATTTATTGCCAGTAGAAGAATACGCTAAAAAGTTGATCAATCAAGGGATGATATTGGGTACTTCCGCTTTTATTTATAGAAAGACAGGAACACAAACCTATATTTCTAAAGATAAGTTGGAAGATGTAGAGCAGTTCGAGCCTATTCGGGTTGATGTAAATCTGGTAAACAGTGCAGATGAATTAGACTTGACAGGAGTTAGGAAATGGCAACCCCAGTTCGAAAAGGCTGATTTTAAACTCAGTAATGGAGTTTTTAAAGTTGGTAGAGAGGTGGAAAAAATGTCTAAGTCCAAATACAATGTAGTCAACCCTGACGAAATATGTGAGCAATACGGTGCGGATACTTTAAGAATGTACGAAATGTTTTTAGGGCCGATTGAACAAGCAAAGCCCTGGAATACTGCTGGGATTTCAGGAGTACATAACTTCCTCAAGAAATACTGGAGATTATTTTTCAATGATGATGAGTTGGTAGTAAACCACCAAGAGCCTTCAAAGCAAGAGTTAAAAATTTTGCACGAAACAATTAAAAAGATCACAATTGATATTGAAAACTTTTCATTCAACACCTGTATTAGTGCATTGATGATTTGCGTTAATGAATTGACCAGTTTAAAAACACATAGCAAATCAATATTGAGCCCCTTAACACTTTTGCTTTCCCCTTTTGCACCTCATTTAGCTTCAGAGGTTTGGAGTGTGTTGGGTAACGAAAGCACTATAGATTATGTTGACTTTCCGATTGCGAATGAAGCTTATCTAGTAGAAGACACCAAAACTTATCCAGTATCTTTTAATGGTAAAATGCGTTTTACCTTGGAACTGTCCTTAGATTTAGATAATGTGGCAATTCAAGAGGCGGTGCTTCAAGATTCAAGATCAGCTGAGTATTTGGGAGGGAAGACTCCAAAAAAATGGATTATTGTCCCTAATAAAATCATCAATATAGTGTCTTAATACACTGTTTTTAAAGTGTTAATTTTTATTTCTGATCCCAGAAATAGGTAGTTTTAATTTAATTTTACAAACAAAAATGGGTAGTTATTATTTAATTATTATTCTTATTTCACTTGCAAGTATGTGGGTGAGTAGCACGCTTAAGCGTAAGTTTAAAACCTATTCACAAAAGCAATTGCGAAATGGGATGTCGGGTAAAGAGATTGCTGAACAGATGTTGAGTGATCATGGAATTCGAGATGTAAAAGTCATCTCAGTTCGAGGTTCTTTGACTGATCATTACAATCCTCAAAAGAAAACAGTCAATCTTAGTGAGTCCGTGTACAATGAACGCAATGCTGCTGCTGCTGCAGTAGCTGCCCATGAATGTGGCCATGCCGTTCAACACGCTCAGGGCTACGAATGGCTTCAAATCCGCTCAACCTTGGTTCCTATGGTCAGTGTGGCCTCTAATATGTCCATGCTCGTCATCATTGCCGGTTTGGTGCTAATGCAAATCGTTCCTTATGGTTTTACTATTGCAGCCATAGGTGTAGGTCTTTTTGGAGTAGGTACCCTTTTCAGTTTTATTACCCTCCCTGTCGAATACGATGCGAGCAACAGAGCTTTAGCTTGGTTACAGCGAAAAAATATGGTCTCAAGAGAAGAGCTTGCAGGAGCTCAAGACAGTTTGAAATGGGCAGCGAGAACCTATGTAGTAGCTGCTTTAGGCTCTTTGGCTACACTTGCTTATTTTGCTTTTCAAGTATTTGGAGGAAGAAGAAATTAACTTAAACCTTGATCTGACGATCCAATTGTTGTTGAAGGGAAATAAAGGTCTCTGTTCTTGACACGCCCTCTACTGACTGAATTTTCTTGTTTAGTAATTCCATCAAGTGTTCGTTGTCCCTGCAAAGTAGTTTTACAAAAATACTCCAGTTTCCAGTAGTATAGTGACATTCAATTACTTCATCAATCTGTTCTAATTGCTTTACAGCTTCTGGATTTCGAATTGCTTTATCTAAGTAAATACCAATGAATGCCATTGTTTTAAAACCCAATATTTTTGGATTTAAAATAATTTGTGATCCAGATATTACCTCAGCTTTTTCTAACTTTTTTAAACGTTGATGAATAGCAGCACCAGAAATTCCTGTTTCTTTTGAAATAGCTATAATAGGAGTTCGTGCATCTTGAGTTAGTAGCCTAAGGATGATTTTATCAATACCATCAATTGTTATTTTTTGTTGTGAAATTTTCATTATTTAGTTTAAAATCTATGGCATAAGTTTTAGTATTATTGTAAATTTAAATAAAATAGTCGAATTAGATGAAAAGAAAAATGCGCCTCTTTGGGGGTCTTTTTATGGTTTTTGGTATACTTTTGGGAGCCTTAGGGAGTCATTATTTTAAACGTATTCTCAGCATTGAGGCTTTGGAAAGCTTCGAAGTCGGCTTGCGTTATCTCATTTATCACGGCTTGGCCTTGCTACTCCTTTCGGGTATAAGTTTTAAAAGCCCGAAAGAAAAAAAGCGAATTTTTTATTTGATATTGTGGGGGACTCA
>Ga0228617_1000038_pt1 | contig 58916 bp, 46 predicted proteins | sample 18DmetaG_FD_190061 | JGI IMG/M metagenome (GOLD analysis project Ga0228617, IMG submission 190061) | Seawater microbial communities from Monterey Bay, California, United States - 18D | ecosystem: Environmental > Aquatic > Marine > Coastal | place: USA: California | collected 2016-10-20
GTTCAATTACCTCCCATCCAAAAGCTTGAAATTTATCTTTTAAACTACCCATGGGAAGTACATCATTTGTAGTTCCATCAATTTGTTTTCCGTTTAGATCAACAGTTGCAATAATATTATCTACCCTTTTAGCAGCTGCAAACATTAATGCTTCCCAATTTTGTCCTTCCTGCAACTCTCCATCACCAACTAGAGTATAAATTATTTTTTGATCATTATTGATTTTTTTGGCTAAAGCGGCTCCTATTGAAACAGATAATCCTTGTCCTAATGAACCAGAAGCAATTCGAACACCCGGTAGACCTTCGTGAGTTGTCGGGTGACCTTGAAGCCTAGAACTAATTAAACGAAAGCTATTTAGTTCATCAACTGGGAAAAATCCTCTTCGAGAGAGTACACTATAAAAAACTGGAGAAATATGTCCATTAGATAAAAAAAATAAGTCTTCATTTTTACCATCCATAGAGAAGGGAAGAGTAACTTCCATTTGTTCGAAATATAAAGCAACAAAAAATTCAGCACACCCTAAAGATCCACCAGGATGACCTGAGTTCACCTTATTAACCATACGTAGTATATCACGTCTTACTTGCGTAGTTGTTTGTTCTAAAATTTTAATATCTGACATAGAATTTTATTAGATTTTAAAAGTAGCTTAAGTTGTACCATTATCAAAGAGCTTTACATGAATTTTATAGGCTTTTTATCCCAAGTAATTAACAATGTGAATCTTCTCGAATTTCCTATTCAGAGTACTATATTTGTAATAAATGGAATTTAATCTTTTAGCAACCGATCCCCATACTAATGCACGTGCTGCTACCTTAAACACAGATCATGGAGTGATTGAAACTCCAATTTTTATGCCTGTAGGAACTGCTGCATCTGTAAAAGGTGTTCACCAGCGTGAATTAAAAAATGATATTAATCCTGATATAATATTAGCTAACACATATCACTTATATTTACGCCCCGGGACAGCCATTATTGAAAAAGCAAAGGGATTGCACCGTTTTATGGGTTGGAAACGACCGATCCTTACTGATTCTGGTGGTTATCAGGTATATTCACTTTCAGCAAACCGAAAAATTAAAGAAGAAGGCGTTAAGTTTAAATCTCACATTGACGGTTCATATCATTTCTTCACACCTGAGAGGGCAATTGAAATTCAACGGTCTATAGGTGCTGATATTATTATGGCTTTTGATGAATGTACTCCTTATCCTTGTGACTATAATTACGCTAAAAATTCTATGGAACGAACACATAGGTGGCTTAATCGTTGTATTGAGGCTGATAAAAATTTACCTAAGCTTTATGATTATAACCAAACTCTTTTTCCAATTGTACAAGGAAGTGTTTATAATGATTTACGAAAAGCCTCAGCTCATTTTATATCTGAACAAAACGCACCGGGGAATGCTATAGGAGGCCTATCTGTTGGAGAGCCTCATGACGAAATGTATTCAATGACTGATGAAGTATGTAGTATTCTACCAAAAAATAAGCCACGCTATTTAATGGGTGTTGGTACTCCAATTAATCTCCTTGAAAATATTGCCTTAGGAGTAGATATGTTTGATTGTGTACTACCTACCCGTAATGCTAGAAATGGTATGTTATTCACAGCTTATGGAACCATAAATATTAAAAATAAAAAATGGGAAAATGATTTTTCACAACTTGATTCAGCAGGCTATTGTTTTGCTGATTTAGAATATTCTAAGGCATATGTAAGACATTTGTTTACAATTAACGAGATGCTAGGGAAGCAAATAGCAACCATTCATAACTTGAGTTTTTATCTTTGGTTGGTTCGTGAATCTAGAAAACATATCTTAGAAGGAAGCTTCAAGACCTGGAAAGAAAAAATGGTTCGTAATATGAAAGTGCGTCTGTAGTAAATGAAATTACTTGATCTCTATATCATTAAGCGTTATCTCGGTACTTTTATCGTGATGATTTTATTGTTTATCCCTATTGGGATTATGGTAGATGTTGCAGAAAAAATTGATAAGTTCAAGGAAAAAGAAGTTCCAATAGCTAGTATACTGGAATATTATATTGATTTTACTTGGTATTTTGCTAATTTATTGTTTCCTATTTTTCTTTTTTTATCAGTTATTTGGTTTACTTCTAAACTTGCAAATAATACTGAAGTAATTGCTATTTTAAGTTCTGGAATATCATTTTCTCGTTATCTAAAACCTTTTTTGTTAAGTGCAACTTTTATAGCATTTTTTGCATTTTTTGCAGGAATGTTTATTGTGCCAAAGTCAAATGAGGGATTTAATGATTTTAGATATAAATATCTTGTTAAAAAAGAGGCTAGAAAAACCGATATTGTTTTTCAACAAATTAATGATAATGAATATATTTATGTAAATAATTATGATCCTATTAGGAAACAGGCCTCTAACTTTACTTTAGAACATTTTGAAGGAAATACCTTAAAATTTAAAATTAAAGCAAGACGTATTCGTTGGATTGAAAAGGATAGTGTTTTTCGATTGACAACTTACAAAAAGAGAAGTTTTTTTGGAGATGACGAGTTTTTTGAAGTCCAAGTAAGAAAAGATACAATTTTTGATTTTGCAATTTCAGATTTAGCTCCTGTAAATTATATTGCTGAAACTTTAAATTTTTCAGAACTAAATGATTTTATTAATGAAGAAAAAAAGAGAGGATCCAATTTAATTAACAATCATTTACTTGTCCGTCATAAACGTTGGAGTATTCCCATTTCAGCATTTATACTTACACTTATAGCAGTAGCAGTATCGTCTTTTAAAAGACGAGGTGGTATGGGAGTAAATCTTGCATTTGGTATAACCTTAGGTTTCTTATTTATTTTCTTTGATAAGATTTTTGGTGTTATGGTAAGTAAATCAACATTTTCACCTTTTCTTGCTGCTTGGCTTCCCTTATTTATTTTTAGCCTTTTGGCATTTTTTTTACTTCGCCATGCCAAGCGATAGTAGTAAAAATTTATTGCTTTTTCATTTCATTGTACTTCTATTTGGATTCACATCGGTTTTAGGTGCCCTAATTTCAATTTCAGCATTACCATTGGTGATTTACAGAATGGGATTAGCGGCATTTGGCTTGGCTTTATATTTTCTAGTATTTCACCCTAATTATTTTTATTTACCTAGACATTTATGGAGTAAAGTGTTTTTAGGAGGTATAATTATTGGAGCTCATTGGGTGACCTTTTTTTATGCAATTAAAATAGCAGGAGTATCTATTGCTTTAAGTATGATGGCCACAGGTGCATTAATAACTGCAATTTTAGATCCGATAATTAGTGGCAGAAAACTTTTGGGTTATGAGTTAATTTTTGGAAGTTTAACTTCAGTCGGGATTGGCTTAATTTATCAAGCAGAATTTAAACATATTGAAGGTATTTCAATAGCATTATTTTCTGCCTTACTCTCCTCTTTATTTACAATTCTAAATGCTAAAATGGTTAAAACAGGAAGACCTATAACCTTATCTTTTTATGAATTGTTTGTGGGATCAATATTAGGGCTAATAATTATTCTTTTTAGTGGTCAATTTACTATTGAATCTTTCGAACTAAAAGATTTAGATATATTCTGGATTAGTATTTTGGCCTTTTTATGCACATCATTCGCCTTTAATATTTCTATAAAAGTAATGCGTCATTTGTCATCTTTTACTATTATGATGGTAATAAGTCTTGAGCCAATTTATGGAATAATATTATCCTTGTTGATTTGGAATGAAAAAGAATATTTAAGTTTAAATTTTTATGTTGGGTTTTTGATTGTGATTTCCTCAATCTTGATGAGTGGAATTTACAAGCTAAAGAAAGAAGCACAAAAAAAATAAACCTAATTGTAAAGAATTTTTAAATTTGTCTCAGACAATTTCATATGGAATATTTAGATTTTGAATTACCTATTAAAGAATTACATGATCAACTAAAAAAATGTGACTCAATTGGAGTTGAAAATGATATTGATGTATCAGAAACTTTCACTCAAATTGAAGAAAAGTTGTATAAAACTAAAAAGGAAATTTACGGAAATTTATCTGCTTGGCAGCGTGTGCAACTTTCACGTCATCCTTCAAGACCATATACATTAGATTATATTAATGCTTTAACAGAAGGTTCTTTTTTAGAATTACATGGTGATCGGAATGTTTTTGATGATAAGGCCATGATTGGTGGTTTAGGAAAGATTAACGATCAATCATTCATGTTTGTTGGAACTCAAAAAGGATACAATACCAAAACTCGTCAATATCGTAATTTTGGTATGGCAAATCCGGAAGGTTATAGGAAGGCTTTACGCTTAATGAAGTCTGCTGAAAAATATGATATTCCTATAGTCACCTTGATTGACACACCTGGAGCTTTTCCTGGTTTAGAAGCAGAGGAAAGGGGTCAAGGTGAGGCAATTGCAAGAAATATTTTTGAAATGATGTCTTTAACAGTTCCTATCATTGTAGTAATTATTGGTGAAGGAGCCTCTGGAGGTGCACTTGGAATTGGCGTTGGGGATAAAATTTTTATGTTAGAAAACACTTGGTATTCAGTCATTTCGCCTGAATCTTGTTCTTCTATATTATGGAGAAGTTGGGAACATAAAGAAACTGCTGCGGAAGCACTTAAATTAACATCTAAGGATATGCTTAAAAATAAGTTAATTGATAAAATTATAAAAGAACCTTTAGGAGGAGCCCATTTTGATAGAGAGGCTACATATGAAAATGTAAAAAAAGAAATTTTAAGTGCTCTGAAGTGTATCCAAAAATTAGATAAAAGAACAAGAATAGACAACCGGCGAGAAAAATTTATTGCAATGGGAAGGGTGTCAGAATAAATTTTGAGTTCTTAACAATATTGATTTACTTATCAACATCCTATTCTTTAAAGATAGTGTGAATTCTATTTACTGAAAGTTACTTAAAGTATGTACTTTAGTTTTATGGAAGAGAAGAAGTCTTTAGGGCTAAAAAAAATACAATCACCTGCAGTAATAAACTTACAACAGGGAAAAATTCCACCACAGGCATTAGATTTAGAAGAGGCTGTTCTTGGAGCAATGTTGATAGATAAAAAAGGTGTTGATGAGGTGATTGATATTTTACAACCAGATGCATTTTACAAAACAGCACATCAATATATCTTTAATGCAATATATCAACTTTTTCATGACTCCCAGCCGATTGATTTATTGACAGTTTCATCTGCATTAAGAAAAGATGGAAAGTTGGAAATTGTAGGAGGTGAATTTTATCTAGTCCAACTTTCTCAAAGAGTAGCTTCATCAGCACATATCGAGTTTCATGCTCGTATTATTTTACAAAAGTTTATTCAACGTAGTCTAATTCGTATATCAAATGAAATTATAGAAACTGCATACAAAGATTCAACGGATGTTTTTGATTTACTTGATGAAGCAGAATCTAAACTATATGATGTAACACAAGGAAACATAAAAAGATCTTCACAGTCAGCACAAAATTTGGTTATTGAAGCTAAAACTCGAATTGAAGAAATATCTAAACGTGAGGGATTAAGCGGAGTAAGTACTGGTTTTCAAAAACTTGACAAACTTACATCTGGATGGCAGCCAAGTGATCTAATAATCATTGCAGCTCGTCCAGGAATGGGTAAAACAGCATTAACTCTTTCGATGGCAAGAGATATAGCAGTAACTAAAGAAATTCCTGTAGCATTTTTTTCCTTAGAAATGTCATCTGTCCAACTCATTACTCGTCTGATTTCTGCTGAAACTGGTCTTTCTTCAGAAAAGTTAAGAACCGGAAAATTAGCTGATCACGAGTGGCAACAATTAAATGTAAAGGTTACTGATTTGGAAAAAGCTCCGTTATTTATTGATGACACACCCTCATTATCAATTTTTGATTTAAGAGCTAAAGCCCGTCGACTCGCTTCTCAAAATGGAATTAAATTAATTATAGTTGATTACCTCCAATTGATGACTGCTGGTTCAAGTAGTAAAGTAGGTAATCGGGAACAAGAAATTTCAACAATTTCAAGAAATTTAAAAGCTCTGGCAAAAGAATTAGATGTTCCAGTTATTGCTCTCTCTCAACTCTCTAGAGCTGTAGAAACAAGAGGAGGAACAAAGAGACCAATGCTTTCAGATTTAAGGGAATCAGGTGCAATAGAACAAGATGCCGATATTGTTTCCTTTATTTACCGTCCTGAATATTATAATATTGATGAATGGGATGACGATGAACACACTCCGTCAGAAGGACAAGCAGAGTTAATTGTTGCTAAACATCGAAATGGTGGTTTAGATAATATCCGTTTAAAATTTATAAGTCACCTTGGAAAATTTGAGGATATAGACAACTTTGATTCTCCTTTTGAATTCCAATCCAAAATGAATCCCAATAGTACTGAAGTCTCAAATAGCAGTCTTCCAAATCCTGATGATGTATTTGGATTATTGGATGATGGCGAATCAGATAATGGATCTCCCTTTTAATTAAAAATTTAATTTCATCAAAAAATCCGTTTGAATATCACTACCAAGCATAAAGATGTGTTTGTCAAATATTTTAAGATTTAACTTTTCGTAAAATTTAATTGCAGATTTATTGTTTTCCCAAACTCCTAACCATAATTTTTTATATCCTTTTGATCTCCCAATATCAATTGTCTTATGAAATAATTTTTTTCCAAAACCTTTGCCTTGGAATGATTTTAAAAGATAAATACGTTCGATTTCAAACCCTTTGTTTTCCATCACATCTTCTCTTTGAGCATTTTTAAAATTTAATTTTAAATAACCCCCAAGAATCTTATTACAGTAAGCAAAGTAAAATTCACAGTTAGGATTACTTAATTCTTTTTTTAATTTATTTGAACTCATATTTACTTTTAAATATTGCTGAATATCATCATTAGTATTTTGATCAGCAAATGTTTCCTTAAAAGTTGTAACTGATAATCGCTGTAATTGACCTAAATGATTTAGTGTTACAGGGACTATTTTTAGAGATAACATCTATAATATAATACCTTTAATTTTCAAATCTTTTTCTAACTGATCAGGGTTGTTAAATTCAATGGTATGAATTCCTAATTTATGAGCCGCAGTAATATTTCGCTTATTATCATCTATGAAAAGTGATTCTGACGCCTTCAGATTATATCGTTTTAAAGTTGTTTGATAAATTTTGGGAAAAGGCTTTCTTGTTTTTTCTGTTCCTGAAACAACAATGCCATCAAACCAGTGGAGAAAATCAAAGCGTTTTAAGGCAATTGGAAATGTTTCAGCACTCCAATTGGTTAATGCAAGTAATTTATAACCAGAATTGTCATTGAGCCTTCTTAAGACAGAAACTGATCCCTTTATTTCGCCTCCCAACATTTCCTCCCATCGATCATAATACATTCGGATTAATGATTCTTGCTCTGGAAATAATATAATGCGATCTTTTGTAGCTTTAGAAAGGGAATATCCAGCATCTTGATTTTCATTCCAATCAAATGTACATACTTCGTCAAAAAAGGTTTGCATTTTTTTCCTGTTACCCTCAAATTCTTTTAAGTAAACATATTCTGGGTTCCAATCAATAAGAACACCTCCTAAATCAAAAATAATATTCTTTATTTTCATTACGTTAACTTTTATTTTTTTGTCCAGATTTCATAAGATAAGCTTTTAAAAAGGAATTAATTTGACCATTCATTACGGCATCTATATCTGTCATTTCGTGTTGAGAACGAACGTCTTTTACTAACTTATAAGGATGCATGACATAATTACGTATTTGCGAGCCCCATTCAATTTTCTTTTTTGCTGCTTCAATTTCATCTCTTGCTGCCATTTTTTTCTGCAATTCAATTTCATATAATTGAGAACGCAATAGTTGCATTGCTTTATTTTTATTTTCTAATTGAGAACGTGTCTCTGAGTTTTCAATTATAATTCCTGTTGGATGGTGTCTCAATCTAACAGCTGTTTCTACTTTATTAACATTCTGTCCACCAGCACCACTGGATCGCATTGTTTCCCAAGTAAAGTCGGAAGAGTTTATTTCAATTTCGATACTTTCATCAATAAGAGGATAGACATAAACGGAAGCAAATGAAGTATGACGCTTAGCATTACTATCAAATGGCGAAATACGAACTAGTCGATGAACACCATTTTCTCCTTTTAGCCAGCCAAATGCATAATCACCATTTAATTCTAATGTTACTGTTTTAATTCCTGCTACATCTCCAGACTGATGATTAATTTCACGAATATTAAACCCTTGTTTTTCTCCCCACATAATATACATACGCATTAGCATTTCTGCCCAGTCACAACTTTCTGTTCCTCCAGCACCAGCTGTGATTTGAAGGACAGCACTAAGATCATCGCCCTCCTCAGAAAGCATATTTCTAAATTCTAGATCTTCAAAAAGTTGAATTGTTTCTTCGTAAGCCTCAATAACCTCAATGCTTTTAGCATCCCCGCTCTTCTCAAACTCTATAAGTACTTCGAGTTCTTCGACCTTTTGATTGATAAAACTAAAATCAGCAACCCATTTTTTAAGATTCCTTAATTGCTTCATGTGATACTCAGCAACTGAAGGTTTACTCCAGAAATCTGGAGCTAGAGTTTTTTCTTCTTGATTTTGAATTTCAACCTCCTTAGCATCTAAGTCAAAGATAACGTCTTAAAGCACCCATTCGTTCTATTATGTTTTTGAATTGCTCGTTGGAGATCATAGTAAAGTTTTTTCAAAAATAATAGATTTTAAGTTTAAATAAAGTATTACATATAAAACATATTTTTTAAATAACATTAATTATTAATTGGTCAGATAGAAAAACCCTTGAGATGAATCATTACATTTAAAAAAAATATTTTTATGAATCTACTTTCAGTAGAGGGAATAACCAAAACATATGGTGAACGCTTAATTTTTAAACCTATTTCTTTTGGTATTTCGAAAGGACAAAAAATAGCATTAATTGCTAAAAATGGCCATGGAAAAACTACTATTTTAAATATTCTAGCTAAGAATGATAAACCAGATAACGGGGAAGTAGTCTACCGTAAAGGGATTCAAATATCTTATTTACCCCAAGAGCCAGACCTAAACAGTCAAAGTTCATTAGAAGAAATAATTTTGACTTCTGAGAATGATATAATAAGTGTAATTGCTGAGTATGAAAAAGCTTTAAAAAACCCCAAGGATACCAATGCCTATGAAAAGGCATTTGATTCTATGGATCAAAATGAAGCATGGGATTTCGAAACACAGTATCGTCAATTATTAAGTAAATTAAAACTGGGAGACCTTACACTTAAAGTGAGTAGTCTTTCTGGAGGACAAAAAAAGCGTTTGGCACTCTGTAGAGCCTTACTTGAAAAACCAGACCTTCTAATCCTAGACGAGCCCACAAATCACTTAGATATGGAAATGATAGAATGGCTGGAATCTTACTTTATAAAAGAAAAAATCACTCTTTTAATGGTCACCCATGACCGATATTTTATTGAACGCGTCTGTAATGAGATAATTGAACTAGATCAAGGCAAGTTACACACTTACAAGGGTAGTTATAAATTTTATTTGGAAAAACGTTCAGCTCGTTTAGAGCAAGAATTTACTGAAGCCCATAAAATAAAGCGTCACTTTAAAAGAGAGTTAGAATGGATGAGACGTCAACCCAAAGCGAGAACCACTAAATCTAAATCTAGAATTGAGGATTTTAATATAATCAAAGCTAAATCGACACAACGTCGTCAGGAGCATCAAATTCAATTGGAAATCAATATGGAGCGCCAAGGTTCAAAAATCATCGAGATGCATAAAGTGAGTAAAGCTTTTGTCGACAATGTCCTTTTGAAAAGCTTTAGCTATAACTTCCAACGCAATGATCGCATAGGTATTATTGGGAATAATGGCTCTGGAAAATCAACTTTTTTAAATCTTTTAACCGAAAATATAAGTCCTGATTCTGGTAAAATCATTCGTGGAGATACCTTGAAATTTGGTTATTATCACCAAGAAGGAATTCGAGTTAAAGAGGGCCAAAAAGTTATCGAAGTCATTCAAGAATTTGGAGAGTATATTCCTTTAAAAAAAGGAAGAAAAATTTTGGCAAAAGAGCTTTTGGAACGCTTCCTCTTTGATCGAAATAAACAATATGATTACGTGAAAAAGCTAAGTGGTGGAGAACTGAAGCGATTATATCTTTGTACAGTATTAATACAAAATCCTAATTTTTTAATATTAGATGAACCAACGAATGATCTGGATATTGTCACACTAAATGTTTTAGAAAGTTTTTTGTTAGACTTTCCAGGTTGTTTAATTGTAGTTTCCCACGATCGATATTTCATGGATAAAATAGTAGATCATCTTTTTGTTTTTAGGGGGGATGGTGTAATTGAAAACTTTCCTGGAAATTATTCAGATTTTAGAGACTATGAATCGATGCCAATTCTTTCAGATACGGATAAAAAAAAGTCAAAAAATGATTGGAAAAAAATTGATGATAAAAAAAATATAATTTTTTATCAAGAAAAAGAGAAAATTAAAAAATTAGAAAAAGAAATTAATGATTTGGAAAAACAAAAAGCCAATTTGTTAAATCAATTTATGGATGAAAATATTAAACCTGAAGATATAAAAGTACTTACCTTAAGCTTAAAATATTTGGAAGAAACTTTAGAAACAAAAACAGAAGAATGGATAGATTTATCTGAAATAATTAAGTAAGTCTTTAAAGTTTCAGTGTATTTTTTTTCATTTTCTTAAATGTATCATTTCATATGTTTTTAGTAGATTTATAATAGTTTAAAAAAAAATGAAGTCCATTCAGTGTTTTTTGATTTTTTTCTTGTTTTTCCTAGCACCAAATTATTCGCAAAATAAAAACAAAAATAAATCTCCCTCAGTTTTAGATCATACCCAGTCTTTTAATGGTTTTTTCGATTTTACTTATTCTCATAAAAAGGATTTAATTTATTTAACCGTAAAAGAATTGGATAATGAATTCCTTTATGTGAATAGTCTAAGTCAAGGTATGGGAAACAATGACATCAGTTTGGACCGGGGTCAACTCGGAAGTGAGCGTGTTGTCTTTTTTTCTAAGTCAGGGAATAAACTTATGTTAATCCAGCCTAACTTACGTTATCGATCCACTTCTGAAAACCCCCTAGAACAGCGTTCTGTTAAAGAAGCATTTGCTAAATCTGTTTTGTTTGGTTTTCCAATAATAGAGATAACAAAAGAAGGATATTTGATAGACTTAACTCCCTTTCTAATGAGCGATGCACACGGAGTTTCAAAACGTCTAGAAGATCTAAATGAAGGATCATTTGAAATTGATAAAAGCCGTTCTGCAGTTTCTTTAGAGAGAACAAAAGCATTTCCTAAAAACATAGAGTTGGATATGATGTTGACATTTGTTGGAGATCCAACAGGAAATTTGGTTCATTCTGTAACGCCTTCACCAGAGGCGATTACAGTTCATCAACACCATTCATTTGTGGCACTTCCTGATTTGAATTATAATCCTAGAGTATTTGATCCGCGTTCAGGATCTAATGCGATAACCTTTTACGATTATACAACTCCTGTAAATGAACCTACAAAAAAGCAATATATATATCGCCACCGATTAGAGAAAAAAGATCCTATGAGCTCCATGAGTGAGGCAATAAAACCAATTGTATATTATTTGGATAATGGAACTCCAGAGCCAGTAAGATCTGCACTTTTAGAAGGTGGACTTTGGTGGAACCAAGCCTTTGAAAGTATCGGATATAAAGATGCTTTTCAAGTAAAAATATTACCAAATGATGCAGATCCTTTGGATATTCGATATAACGTGATTCAATGGATTCACCGTTCTACAAGAGGGTGGAGTTATGGCACAAGTGTTGCAGACCCGAGAACAGGAGAAATTATTAAAGGCCATGTAAGCTTGGGTAGTTTGAGAATCCGACAAGATTTTATGATTGCACTAGGTCTCATAGAGGCTCCTTTTGCTGAGGGGTCAAATAAAGAAAATGAAGCCCTTCAAATGGCAATATCTAGAATTAAACAGTTGTCAGCCCACGAAATAGGTCATACATTGGGCTTTGCTCATAATTTTGCTGCAAGTGCCAATTTGAGAACTTCTGTGATGGACTATCCCCATCCAAATATTGAAATTCAAGATGGTAAAATTTCTATAGCTAATGCCTATGAAGTAGGAATTGGAGATTGGGATAAAGTGACCGTTGCTTATGCATATAGTGATTTTCCAGAAGTTATAAATGAGAAAAAAGCTCTAAATTCTATTTTAAATCAAAGCGCTGATGAAGGACATCGATTTATTTCTGATCAAGATGCTCGTCCAATTGGAGGTGCACACCCTAAAGCACACCTTTGGGACAATGCTAAATTAGCTACAGACGAATTGAATCACCTAATGAAGATCCGTAAGCAGGTTTTAGAACATTTATCTTTAAATCATTTGAGGGAAGGGGAACCTTATAGTGCACTTGAAGATCGTTTTGTTCCAATGTATTTACTTCACCGATATCAAGCCGAAGCTGCAGTGAAATTAATAGGAGGAGTAGATTACGATTATGCAGTCAAAGGAACTCGGAAATATCAGGTAAAAACTGTTGATGGCACAATCCAACGTAATGCCTTGATGGAATTTTTAGGCACATTATCTCCAGAGGCATTAGTTGTTCCTAAAGAGCTAAAAAAACTTATACCTCCACGTTCTTTTTCCAATTCTAGAACTCGAGAGAATTTTCTTTCTCAAACAGGAGTTACCTTTGATTATTTGGGAATTGCAAATAGTTTAAGCGATGCATTAATCGGAATGTTATTACACCCAGAGCGAGCAAATCGTTTAGTAACTCAATATGGACATGATCCCAGTCAGCTTTCTTTAGAAGAGACATTAAGTAAGTTAATAAATAATCATTTTAAGGAAAAGCCGCGTGATCGTCATTATTCAAACCTTAACGATATTGTTAAGGCAAATATTTTAAAGCATATTATGTTTTTAGCTCTGTATCCGCAAACAAATCCTATTGTCAAAGCTGTAGTTTATAAACAATTGATTAATCTGGAACGTTGGTTGTCTAGCCAAGAAGAATTAGATTTTTCTGATGTATACCGTATGCAGATTAATCGTTATTTTGATAGGCCAAACGATTATATCCCTCCTTCAGTTAGTCGTCTACCTGATGGATCACCCATAGGATCATTTTCATGTGATTTTTAAGTATGATAGTTAATCTTATAAGCGATACCATTACAATACCTTCAGAAGGTATGTTAGAAGCTATGTTTAGCGCTCCTGTTGGTGATGACGTTTTTAAGGAAGATCCTTCTGTAAATACTTTTGAAAGTCAAGTTGCTGCTTTATTTGGAAAAGAGGCGGCTTTGTTCTTTCCATCTGGTACAATGACTAACCAAACAGCAATCAAAATTCATACTCAACCAGGAGATCAATTAATTTGTGATCATTATGCTCATATTTATAACTATGAAGGTGGTGGAGTTAGTTTTAATTCTGGAGTTTCTTGCAAAATGATCCGAGGCGACAGAGGTAAAATTTCAGCATCACAAATTAAGCCTTGTATTAATTCGTCAGATTTTTATCACAGTCCAAGAACAAGTTTAGTTTGTTTGGAGAATACAACAAATAAAGGTGGGGGGGCTGTGTATAATATAAATGAAATTGTAAAGATTAATGAATTATGTAAAAATGAGGGTCTTGCCCTTCATCTTGATGGGGCAAGACTATGGAATGCTTTAGAATTAACCCAAGAAAATCCAAAAGTATATGGTTCTTTATTTGATACTATATCGCTTTGTTTTAGCAAGGGACTAGGATGCCCTGTAGGATCAGTCTTAGTAGGATCTAGTACTAAAATTAAAGAAGCAGTTAGAATTCGAAAAATTTTCGGAGGCGGCATGAGACAAGCAGGCTATCTTGCTGCAGCAGGGAGTTATGCGCTCTTGCACCAAAGAAAAGATTTGATTAACGATCATCGTAGGGCAAAAGAAATTTCCGAGTGTTTAAATGGGCTTAATTTTATTAAAAAAGTGCAACCTGTAGAAACAAACATTATTATTTTTTCACTTAATAAAAATCTAAATGAAGAAAAATTCATAAAAGACCTTGGAGATAAAAAAATTTTAATCATGGGTCTTGGTAAAGGAAAACTCAGAATAGTTACTCACAGAAATTATACCCAAGAACAACACGAATATCTGTTAACAACTTTGACAAAAATGAAAGCTTATGCATAAGGTTATTTTATTCATATTTATGATTTTTGTTTTTTCAGCTTGTAAAAAGAAAATTGAAATGAACTTTGATACATCAATCACTGCACCCATTGCGGACAGAAGCCCTTATCAACTAAAAAAACATGGCAACATTCGAATAGATAACTATTATTGGATGAAGGAAAGAGAAAATCCTGAAGTCATTGATTATTTGGAGCGTGAAAATGATTACTATAATAAAATGACTAAAAGTTCAAAGAGTTTTCAAGAAAATCTTTTTGAAGAACTTAAAGGTAGAATCAAAAACAATGATGAATCAGTACCCTATTTTTTTAACGGATATTGGTATATTACCCGATTTGAAGATGGAAACCAATATCCAATATATCTAAGAAAAAAAGATTCTGTAGACGCTATGGAAGAAATTATCTTTGATTGTAATCTAATGTCCAAGGGATACGATTATTTTCGTTTGGTTGGTATGAATGTTAGTCCTGACAATAGTAAAGTAATTTATGGAATAGATACTGAATCTAGGAGAAAGTACACTCTATATGTTAAGGATTTAATTACAGGTGAAGTAATTGATACAAAGATCAAAAACACAAGCGGTGGATCAGCTTGGTCAACAAATAGTAAAAACTTTTTTTATGTTTATAAAAACCCTACCACTCTTCGATCTGAAAAAATATTTCGCCATGACATCGATTCCCCTTACTCTGAAGATCCTTTGGTTTTTCATGAAAAAGATGAAACTTTTTCTATTTCCGTAAGTGAATCAAAATCTTTAGAATATATTTTTATTAACTCTTACAGCACCTTAACTTCTGAAGTTAGATTTATTAAATCAGATAAACCCTTATCTGAATTTCAATTGATTCAAAAAAGAACAACAGGGCTGGAATATTCTGTGGATCAATTTGAAGATCACTTTTATATTGTTAATAACAAAGATAATTCATATAATTATAAGATTTCTAAAGTATCGATTACTGACCCATCATCTAAAAATTGGGTTGATTTAATGGAACATAGAGAATCTGTGCTAATTGAAGACCTAGATATTTTCAAGGATTACTGGGTAGTTACAGAGCGAAAACAAGGCTTAACTAAACTTAGAGTTCAACGCTGGGATGGCTCTGAAAATTATTTTGTACCTGTAGAAGGAGAAACTTACGATACTTATACTGGATTTAATCCAAGTTTTAATACAGTTAAATTAAGATATGGTTTTACTTCTTTAAAAACGCCAAGTAGTGTTTTAGAGTTTGATATGCTATCTAAAAATAAAAAATTACTAAAGCAGAAAGATGTAATCGACGATAATTTTGATGTAGAAAATTATATTGAAAAACGTGTTTTTGCAGAAAGTCGTGATGGTGTCAGAATTCCAATTTCTTTGATTTACAAAAAGGATATTGATCTGAATCATGAAAATCCATTACTATTGTACGCATATGGCTCATATGGCTATACTACCGATCCAAGTTTTTCAAGTAGTCGACTGAGTTTGTTAGATCGTGGATTTATTTTTGCAATTGCTCATGTTCGTGGTGGAGAATACTTAGGTCGTCAGTGGTATGAAAAAGGTAAATTACTAACTAAAAAAAATACTTTTAATGACTTTATTGATGTTTCTAAATTTTTAATTGATAAAGGTTATACTAGTGCTAAACATCTACATGCTCTCGGAGGTTCTGCTGGGGGATTATTGATGGGTGTCATACTAAATCAAGCTCCAGAACTTTATCGAAGTGTAATTTCTGCAGTTCCCTTTGTAGATGTTGTAACTACAATGTTAGACGATAATATTCCATTGACAACTGGAGAGTACGATGAGTGGGGAAACCCTAATGTTAAAGAATATTATGATTATATGCTATCGTATTCTCCATATGATAATGTTAAACATCAAAAATATCCAAACATATTGGTTACAGCCGGATATCATGACTCTCAAGTTCAATATTGGGAACCTGCTAAATGGGTAGCAAAATTACGGAGGTTTAAAAAAGATAATAATGTTTTATTTTTAATAACTAATATGGACTCAGGGCATAGCGGCGCTTCTGGAAGATATAATTCACTGGTTGAAACATCTAAAGAATATGCTTTTATATTACAATTAGAGGGTAGGGCGGACTAATTTTTTTTCCTTAAATTTGCTAAACTTTTGATGTATATAAAAAAATGAATGATAAAGTGAATGCCTATCAAAACATTTTAGGATTGATAGGTGATACCCCTTTAATTAAGCTCAATAAAATTGTTGAAGGGTTTAAAGGTGATTATTATGCTAAATTTGAGGCTTTTAATCCTGGACATTCAAACAAAGATAGAATTGCTTATTATATTATCGAAGAAGCAGAACGTAAAGGACTATTAAAACCGGGTGACACCATCATTGAAACAACATCAGGTAATACAGGTTTTAGTTTGGCGATGGTTTCTATCATCAAAGGCTATGAATGTGTGCTTGCTGTGAGTTCAAAATCTTCAAAAGATAAAATTAATATGTTAAGTGCTATGGGTGCAAAAGTTCATGTTTGCCCAGCAAATGTTCCCACAGATGATCCCCGTTCATATTACGAAGTTGCTAAACGTATACATAGTGAAATAAAAGAGTCAATTTATATAAATCAATATTTCAATGAATTAAATATTGAAGCACATTATCGTTCAACTGGACCTGAAATATGGAGACAAACCAATGGCCAAATTACTCACCTAATAGCAAGTAGCGGTACTGGCGGAACTATATCTGGTTCTGCAAAGTATTTAAAAGAGCAGAATCCTGATATTCAAATAATAGGCGTTGATGCATATGGTTCTGTTTTAAAGAAATATCATGAGACTCAGGAACTAGACATTAATGAAATTTATCCTTATCGAATAGAAGGTTTAGGGAAAAACTTAATACCAGCTTCAACAGATTTTGATTCGATTGATCGTTTTGTTAAAGTTACTGATGAGGAAAGTGCTCATGCTGCCAGAAATATTACTAGATCAGAAGGTATGTTCGTAGGATATACTTCTGGAGCTGCAATGCAGGCAATAAACCAATTGGTAGATGAGGATTACTTTGATAAAAAGAGCAAAATTGTTGTAATGTTTCCAGATCATGGGTCACGTTACATGAGTAAAATTTACAGTGAAGAATGGATGGAAGAACAAGGTTTCTCTGATTCAAATCATGAATCACAACAACATATTGAATACATTAACGAAACGGCTAAGAAATGAGAGATTTATTTGACAGAATTCATGAGAATAAAGGACCATTAGGAAAATGGGCCTCACAAGCTGAGGGATATTTTGTTTTTCCTAAATTAGAAGGTCCTATTTCAAATCGAATGAGATTTAAGGGAAAAGAAGTCATTACTTGGAGTGTTAACGATTATTTAGGATTGGCAAATTTACCTGAAATTCGAAAAGCAGATGCTGAAGCAGCAGCTGAATTTGGATCAGCTTACCCAATGGGAGCTCGTATGATGTCTGGTCATACTGAACTTCATGAGCAACTCGAAAATGAATTAGCTGAATTTGTTGATAAAGAAGCGACCTATTTACTTAATTTTGGTTATCAAGGCATCTTATCTACGGTTGATACACTAGTCGCTAAAGACGATGTTATTGTTTATGACGTTGATGCGCATGCGTGTGTTGTTGATGGAGTTCGTTTACATATTGGAAAGCGATTCACCTACAAACATAATGATGTGGAAAGTTTAGAGAAAAATCTTCAAAGAGCGACTAAAGTTGCTAAGCAAACTGGAGGAGGTATTTTAGTAATTTCTGAGGGTGTTTTTGGAATGAGAGGTGAGCAAGGAAAATTAAAAGAAATAGCCGCTTTAAAATCAAAATATAAATTTCGTTTTCTTGTAGATGATGCTCATGGATTTGGAACCCTAGGGGAAAATGGAAAAGGGGCTGGTAATGAACAAGGAGTACAAGATCAAATTGATGTTTATTTTGCAACCTTTGCTAAATCGATGGCTTCAACCGGAGCGTTTGTCGCAGCTGATAAGGAAATTATTGATTATTTAAAATATAATATGCGTTCCCAAATGTTTGCTAAGTCATTGCAAATGCAATTAGTTAAAGGAGCTCTAAAGCGTTTAGACTTATTAAGAACAAACCCCAAACTCAAATCAAAACTTTGGGAAAATGTCAATGCTCTTCAAAATGGTTTAAAGAAAAGTGGTTTTGATATAGGCAATACTCAAAGCTGCGTAACACCAGTTTATCTTAAAGGAAGCATCCCTGAAGCTATGGCTTTAGTTCAAGATTTAAGAGAGAATTATGGGATTTTTTGTTCTATAGTCGTTTATCCAGTAATACCTAAAGGATTGATATTATTGAGATTGATTCCTACTGCAACTCATACTTTAGAGGACGTAGATATCACTTTAAAAGCCTTTTCTGGAATTCGGGAAAAACTTGAAAACGGAACCTATAAAAGACTATCATTGGGTGTCATGGCCTCCTCCTAAAAATTATAAATGGAATAAGTTAAACTTTTTCAATAATTTATACATACTATGTATTAAGCATCACTGGCATAACTAGCATTGTTATATGTTCCCCGTCCTCTTTGTTGTCAAGAGGAGTCAAAAGGCCAGCTCTATTTGGTAAAGACATTGAAAGTTTAACTTCTTCACATTCCAAACCATTGAGCATTTCAATCAAAAAACGTGAGTTAAATCCAATTTTCATATCTTTTCCTTGATAATCACATTCAATACGCTCTTCTGCACTGTTACTGTAGTCAAAATCTTCAGCTGAAATTTGGAGAGCAGTTCCTGCTATATTTAATCTTATCTGATATGTGGTTTTATTAGAGAAAATACTAACTCTTTTAACTGAATTTAAAAAATTTACTCTATTTATTTGCATTTGATTTGGATTTTCTTTGGGAATGACAGCTTCATAATTTGGATATTTACCATCTATCAATCTACATGTTAGTGTAGATTCTCCAAATATAAATTGCGCATTAGTTTCATTGTATTCAATAGTAATTTCTTCTTCTAAAGCCTGTAAAATATTTTTTAAAAGTTGTAAAGGTTTTTTTGGCATTATGAATTCAGCAGTTTCTGAAGCTTTAATATCTGTACGTGTATATTTTACTAATTTGTGAGCATCTGTAGCTACAAAAGTCAGTGAATCAGAGGAAAATTGAAAAAATACACCACTCATAACAGGTCTTAAGTCGTCATTACCACTAGCAAAAAGTGTGCTGGTAATTGCTGTGTAGAGAATATTACTCTTCAGTTTTGTTCTTTTAGCATCACTAACTTGAGCTGCTTTTGGAAATTCATTTCCATCAACATAGGCAACTGCATACTTACCATTATTGGCACTAATTTCAACAGTGTTTTTTTCAGTTTTTAAAAATGTCAGTGGTTGTTCAGGAAACGTTTTCAAAGTATCTAGAAGTAATCGTGCTGGTAATGCTATCAAACTATTGCTATCTGATTCTACTTTAATTCGTGAGGAAAAAGTAGTCTCTAAGTCAGAGGAAGTAATTGTTAAATTATTTTCGTTGACCTCAAATAAGAAATTATCAAGTATAGGTAAAGTATTTGCATTATTGATAACACCCCCTAACTTTTGAAGTTCTTTTAAGAGTAAGGCACTGGAAACAATGAATTTCATCTGTAATCTTTTAAAAATCGTTTAGTAATGAACTTTAGATATTTTTCTAAAATTTAAACACATTAAATATATTTGAAAAGTATTGAAACTTAAAAGAAACTTATCAACAGTTAACTAAGCAAATGTTTACTTCTTACAGCTCTATTAATCAAGCTTAAACCTACCCCAATAGCTATAGATACAAGGAGTATAAGCCATTTCAAAAACTTGGCATTTTTTTCTAATTTCTCTGAATCCAACAATGCAAACTTCCAAAATTTTTCTCTTAAAGTAAGTCGTTCTTCATTTCCTATTAGAAAGTGAATGCTATTCATTAAGAATCGACGATTGGAATAAAAATTATTTGTCCATTTATCATATCCTAGGGTTAAAGGATTTCCTTTTTCAATTTGATTTTCAGCTAAATTACCATCTGAAAATAAAATAATATTTGTTTCACCAACGTCTAAATGTTCTTCAATTTCAAAAGGCTTGATCCGATTAAAGAAAAGTGAATTTTGTTTCCCTTGAATTTGATATCCAAAAGCTTTTGATGTTTCATTAAAATTATTGGGTTTTATTTTTTCAGTGGCTTGCTCTAATTTTATTAATGTGGGGACTAATGGGGTTTTCGTAAAGTCAGAACTTTTTAGCAATAAAGTTTTAGATAGTTTATTTGATATGGTATCTATCGAGCTAGTAAATTTACTTAATACAGGCCCAATGTCTTTTCCAATAATTGTTGATTCAGGCTCTGAAATCGGATAATACACCCATGGATAAGGAAGATACTGAGTTTGATTCTCATTATTACTAGCTAGGACAATAGGAGCACAATAAAGATCTTGAACTAGAGTTTTTTGCAGCCTAACTCCCTTATGAAAAAAATAGTCATTTAAATTCAACTCTTGGGGAAACCCATATGTCATTCCTGATTGATTAAAAAGACTGTCACGATTAATTGCCATTCCATTTAGCATCCATAAAAGTTTCCCCCCCCCAAGACCATATTGATCTAAAATATACTTTTCGTTTTGTGAAAAAGGTTTTTTTGCGTTGGATATTATCAACAAATCAAAACGATTTAAATTTTTTAAACTTTCTTTTGAGCTTAATTCAGAATTCTTGAGGTTAAATGCTGATAAATTATAATAAGGCTTTAAGTTTTGGAGTAAATCAGTAATCTTAATATTTTCGGATGTTTTGTGCGAACTTAATACTGCAATACTTTTTTTCTCTTTAAGTCTAACCTTATGAATGCCATCCATTATTTGATATTCTAATTGTTTTACTGAGCGGATTATCTTTTCATTTTCTGTATCTCCTAATTGTTTTTGCAAAAGTTGAACAAGTTCTGATCGATTACCATAATTTATCATTAACCAAGGATAAATAAAAGATTCTTTACGGTTTCCATTTATATTTTCAAATACAATTTCAGGCTGCATTCCATATTTTTGCATTTCTTTTACAACATCAACAGGTTCTTCTAGCTTAAAGGGATCATTATAATTTATTAAAATATTATTATTATGATATTTTAGATGAGAGAGTAAAGCATCTATTTCATTTCTAAAGCGCAAATAAGTACTAGGTAAATCACCAGAGAGAAATACATCGATACGTAATGGGTCTTTAAGTTCTTTTATTTGTGTTAGAGTGCTTTTAGACAAACTATTTCGTTTATCATAAGTCAGGTCTATTTGTAAAAAAAAATTACGGCTTAATCCTACTATTAGTATAAGAATTAGCAATAATAAAAAGGGTTTTTTAAAATATCTCATTTAGATTGCTCCTTTTTTATAAGTTCAATGCCTAAAGTAAATAGGACAATTATTAATCCAAAGAAATAAATCATGTCTTCTAATCTAATGATTCCACGGCTTAAGTTGAGATAATGAGTTTGAATTCCTAAATCAGAAATCAATTTATACAACCAAGGAAGTGAAAACGAAACTGCTATAAAATCCCAAATAAAATAATGGGTATAACAAGTTAAAACCGCTACTAAAAAAGATGATATTTGATTTCGAAAAAGGATTGAACAACATAAACTAATACTTAAAAAAAGAAAACATAAAAGAATCAATCCAAAATAGCAAGAGACCAATCTCCCTAAATCAATTTTTGATTGAGACTCAATAAGTGCCTGAAGAGCAATAAAATTAATTGAAGTTGATAATAAAATAATAAATATAATTAATACAATTGCTAAAAACTTACCTCCAAAAATATCCAAATGTCTTAAAGGTTTTGTAATTAAAATCTCAAAGGTACCGCTTGCATATTCTTCAGAAAAACTCCTCATACTTAAAGCTGGGATTAGAAAAATAAAAAGCCAAGGGCTAATATCAAAAAATGGACTTATATCTGCAAAACCACTGTTGAGTAATTGATAAGGCGTGTCAAAAAACCAAAGCAGAAGTGTATTTAGGATCAGATAACTTCCAATTACTAAATAGCCCGTAATATTACTAAAATAAAAAAACAATTCTCTTTTAGCAATGCTCCACATTTTATTCAAATTTTACAGTTACAGGATCACGATAGTCTAATCCAAAAAGTGAACTAGCGCCACCAACAGTTTTTGGGTTACTCTTATATACGGCTAATTCTAAGTGATTGGCAGAGTTAAATAATGCTAGTTTTTTTCCATCCTCATTTCGTTTATTTTTGGGCAAACTAAAATCTATAGCTTCGCTGTATCCATTATAAATTTTTTTAAATTTTATTGAGCGAGCAGAAATTGTAAAATTTCTAGTTTTTCCAACCTCATTAAAAAATATTTTTTTAATATTAGTTATCAAATTTCCATAATTGTCAATATAAATAACACTTCCTAAAATTTGGTTTCCTTCGAGGTTTATTACTGGATTAATATTAGTAAGTTCCTTAATTTGATTGATAGGTTTACCGATTATTTCAAGATTACCTTTTCGAGCAATATGTGCAGCTACATTTATAAAAACATCTAATACAGGAAAAGAACTAACTATAGTTTTATGAATATTAATTTCTACAATTTTAGTAGTTTTTAAATCATCTATAATCATTGATAGAATTCCATTATCTGCACCAATAAAAAAATGTCCTTCAAACTCAATAGCCAGATGAATGTTTTCTGGAGTCCACTCGGATTCAACTCCAATGATGTGAATTGTTCCTTCAGGGAAAGCACGAAAAGCATTTTTTAAAACATATGCAGTCTCTGAAGGGTTATAGGGACTTATTTGATGTGAAATGTCAATAACTGAAAGATTTGGGATTTGCTGTAATAATGCAGCTTTTATGACAGATACAGAATAGTCTTTATGTCCAAAATCAGTAGTTAATGTTACAATGGTCATAAAGTTTTTTTAAAATAATTTTTTAAGTTAAATTCTTTATTTTTATGAACTTAATTAATGATGTCGTACAAAAATAAACCATTTTAAACTTGTAGCCTTTGAATGAAATAAAAATTGATTTAAATGAAGTAAATTCTCAAGAATTTTTTGGAAATCAAAACTCAAATATTACAAAGCTTCGAACGTATTTTCCTAAAATAAAAATTATTGCTAGAGGAAGTACCTTAAAAGCTTATGGAGAAGAAAATATTCTTGAAGAATTTTCAAAACGAACAGATATGCTTATTGCTCACTTTGGAAAATATAATATCCTTAATGAGGAAATAATTGAACGAATTATTTTAGCAAGTGATAATGATAAAGAGATTTTAAAAGGTGGAACTGAAGCTGTTATTTTGTACGGAGTAGGGGGTAAAATAATTAAAGCAAAGACACTTAATCAAAAGCGCTTAGTAGAGTTTATGAATATAAAAGATATGGTATTTGCAATTGGACCTGCAGGTACTGGGAAAACTTATACTGGTGTTGCTTTAGCCGTAAAGGCTCTAAAAGAAAAACAAGTTAGAAGAATTATTTTAACTCGTCCAGCCGTTGAAGCAGGTGAAAATTTGGGGTTTCTTCCTGGGGATCTGAATGAGAAGCTCGACCCATACATGCAGCCTCTTTATGATGCGTTGAGGGATATGATACCTAAGGAGACCTTACAAAGTTATATTGAAAAGGGAACAATTCAAATTGCGCCACTTGCTTTCATGCGAGGGAGAACACTAGATAATGCCTTTGTGATTTTAGATGAAGCTCAAAACTCTACCCATTCTCAAATGAAGATGTTTTTAACTCGTATGGGAAAAAATGCCAAATTTATGATCACAGGAGATCCAGGTCAGATAGATCTTCCTAGAAGAATGATTTCAGGTCTAAAAGAAGCTCTTTTAATTTTAAAAAATAAAAATGGAATTGGAATAGTATATTTAGATGATAAAGATGTAATTCGACATCATTTAGTAAAAAAGATAATTGACGCTTATAAAAAGATAGAACATAATAACTAAGTATGATAAAAACGTTAATGGATACAGATCTTCATCTGACAAATATGCAGTCTAAATACGTGGGTAAGGTTCGTGAAATATATCATATTAAAGATGACATTTTAATAATGGTTGCTACGGATCGTCTTTCAGCTTTTGATGTAGTTCTACCCAAAGGAATACCCTACAAAGGCCAAATCCTAAATCAATTAGCTACTAAAATGCTTCGCGAAACAGAGGATATTGTTCCAAATTGGCTTCTTTCAAGTCCAGACCCTAATGTGTCAATTGGAAAATCATGTGAACCTTTTAAAATTGAAATGGTAATTCGTGGTTATTTAGCAGGACATGCAGCTCGAATTTATAAAAGTGGTTCAAGGGAGCTTTGTGGTGAATCTTTACCAGAGGGAATAAAAGAGAACGACAAGCTTCCAACTCCAATTATTACACCTGCTACAAAAGCTGAAAAGGGTCATGATGAAGATATTTCAAGAGAGGAAATTATTAATCAAGGAATAGTGAGTGAAAAGGATTATATCTTGTTAGAAAAATATACTTATCAGCTTTATGAACGTGGTACAAAAATAGCCAAAAAGCAAGGCTTAATTCTTGTAGATACTAAATATGAATTTGGTAAAACCAATAGAGGTGAAATAGTATTAATAGATGAAATTCATACACCTGATTCTTCTCGCTATTTTTATGAATCTGGTTATGATGAAAGACAAAAACATGGGAAAGCTCAAAAGCAACTTTCAAAAGAGTTTGTAAGACAATGGTTAATTAGTGAGGGTTTTCAAGGATTAAGCGGTCAGGATCTTCCAGTAATGGATGACAAAATTGTTACATCAATTTCTGAACGCTACATAGAAATATATGAGAAAATTACAGGACAAAAATTTATAAAAGCACCAATAAATAAAATATCAGATCGGATTCAAAATAATATTTCATCTTTTTTAAAGACTGTTTAACTTTAAAAGTCTGATTATTTCTTCAGATTTTGTTGATGATTCTACTGAAATTGCTTTATCATATCTTTTAAGCCAAGTAATTTGTCTCTTAGCATATCTCCTAGTATTTTTTTTTATCTCAGAGATGGCTTTTTCTAAACCAATCTTTCCCTCAAAATAAGGAAATAATTCTTTGTAACCGACTGTTTTTAATGAGGGTAAGTCTTTGTGTTTCATTAGTTTTTTTGCTTCCAATTCTAAACCAGATTCTACCATGGAATCGACACGATTATTAATTCTGTCATATAACATAGTACGAGAGCAGTTTAAAATAATTGTTTTAGAAATAAAACTTCGATTTATTAGTTTCTTTCCTAAGAATGAAGAATAGGGCTTTTCAGAGGATATACAGACCTCTAGAGCTCTGATTAAACGCATTGGATTGTTAATGTCTACTCTACTATAATATTTAGGATCTTTTTCTAAAAGTAATTGTTGTAGAGAATATAAACCGTGGGTTTGGTAAAATAGATTAATTTGACTCCTTACTTTATTTGGAACTTTGGGAAATTTATCGAGACCAAACATAACAGCGTCTGCGTACATGCCCGATCCACCAACCATAATTATTATATTTTTTGATTTATAAAGTTCTTTTAATTTTCTTAAAACATCTTTTTCGAATTCCCCAACTGTATATGTATCATGAATTGATTTGTGTTGAATAAAATTATGTTTCACTTCTAGAAGTTCATTTTGATTTGGAACTGCAGTGCCAATTTTCATTTCTTTATAAAATTGTCTGGAATCACAGGATATAATTTCAGTATCAAAGCTTTTAGCCAAGCTTATACTCAACTTAGTTTTCCCTATTCCGGTTGGCCCCGATATATACAAAAGTGTTTTACTAGACATCATTTAAAGATTTACCACATTGGTGGCAATAAATTGCATGCTCCTTGTGTTCATTTTCCATACAATATGGGCAAGCTTGAGAATTAGTATCAATTTTAATTTTTCTTGAAATCTCAGCAGTTACTATTCCAGTTGGAACTGCAATTATACCATAACCTAAAATCATAATTAATGAAGCTAAAAATTGCCCTATTGGACTTTGCGGAGCAATATCACCATACCCAACTGTAGTTAAAGTAACTATACACCAATAAATACTCCTTGGTATACTTGTGAATCCACTATCTTCATTTTCAATTAAATACATTAGTGTTCCGAAAATAATACATAAGATAAATACTCCAAAAATAAATACTGAAATTTTAGCCCTACTGGCTTTTAAGGCCTGTAATAAAAAATTTGATTCACCAATATATGGAGTTAGCTTCAAAATCCTAAAAACACGCAGCAGGCGGAGTGCTTTTAAAGCAACTAAACTGTGAGTTCCAACAAAAAATAAAGATAAGTATTTAGGAAGTGTTGATATCAAATCAATTACACCGTAAAAGCTAAAAACATATCTCAATGGGCGTTTAACGCAGACAATTCTTAATATGTATTCTATAGTGAATAGAACAGTCACAATCCAACCGGCAGTATTTAGAAAGCCATTATAAACTAAATTGATGGAAGTGACACTTTCCAATGCAACAAATAATACACTAAGTATTATAGCTATTAATAATAAAATGTCGAATAACTTTCCTGAAAAGGTATCAGCTTCGTAAATAATACTATGTAATCGATGTTGCCATTTTTTCATAAAAAATTATTAATTTTTTAATTTATGTTCTCTAAATTGATCAACTTTAAATATTTTTTTCTTAAAAGAAAATTTTGTACTAATTTTTGAGTGTCTAGAGTGTTTTCTATGGAAATTAATCTAGAATTAATTTGATCGTCAGTTTTAATTTGATGATTTAACTCAAAATAACCATAACCTGAAAATATTTCATTTTTAATACATACAAACGAAAATTCTCCATTTTTTCTTCCTTTGTCAATTAAAAGAAAATTTTTGTAAGGATATGCAAATGATTTAGTGAGAAATTTTATTTTATTTTTATAGCTTTCAACATTTTCAATCCCTAGACAAGGATCATCACATTTTTTTAAATCATAATTAAAGCAGATTTTTTCTTCATTCATTAAACTGGTCTGTTGTATGCAGATGCCAAATTCTGATCTAAATTCAATTACAGCTGCTTTAGCTTCACCTTTAGTTTTATATGCACTTAAATATTTTTGATTTTTTTTTATTTGTTCAATAATAATATTTGGATATTTTGATGATGAATCAATTCGAATTCCCATTGGAAAAAGACGAAAATCCATTCGCTTATTAAAAATAGGTTTATTCACTTTAATCTCATTTTGTTCTTTTAAAAGAGAAATGAGTTCTCCACCAGTAAGAGCAAATTTTACATAACAAATTTCCTTTTGAATATCTTTATCTTTCTTTTTATTTAATGTTAAGTGATTTAAAACTCTTTTCTTAATATTATTACTTTTTCCAATATAAATGATTTTATTTTTCTGATTATAGATATAATAAACTCCCATTTCAGATGGTAGTTTATCGATAATATCTAAATATTTACATGGTGTTTTATTTGGATTTAAATCTTCAATATTTTTTTTTAATATATTTTTTTTTATGTCTTTTTCTAAGAGTAATTGAAACAGCTTAAGTGTAACTTTAGCATCTCCATGTGCTCGATGTTCATTGGTAAAAGGAATTCCAAGATTTCTAACTAATTTTCCAAGATTAAAAGAAGGTTGTTCAGGAAGTAATATTCTTGATAAATTTACAGTGCAAAGTGTTTTACGTTCGAAAGAGAAACTTAATCTTCTAAATTCAGTTTGTAAAATACGATAATCAAATTCTGCGTTGTGAGCAACTAGGATGCTATTATCTGTTATTTCAACAATCCGTTTAGCTACTTCAAAAAATTTAGGTGCCTTGCAGAGCATTTTTTTGTTTATTCCTGTAAGTTTTACAACAAAGGGTTGGATTTCAATATCTGGATTAATTAAACTGCTGAATTGATCAACAATATTATCACCATCAAAGCGATAAATTGCGATTTCAGTTATACCTTCTTCATCATATTTACCTCCTGTTGTTTCAATATCAAGTACAGAGTACATTTTTAATAATTACGTTCACCAAAAATTTTACTTCCTATACGTATCATATTTGCACCTTCTTCAATCGCAATAAGATAATCTCCACTCATTCCCATAGATAAAACTTGTAAATCAGAATGATATTTGAATAAGTTTGCCAATAATTTAAATTCATTTCGTATTTGTTTTTTATTTTTAGTGAAGCTTGCCATACCCATTAAGCCTTTTATTTTAATATTTGAAAATGATTTAGCATGTTTTAAAAGTGGGTCTAATTCATTAGATGGTATTCCGAATTTTGTTTCTTCTTTTGCGATTCTAACTTGTATTAAGCATTTGATAACTCGATCATTTTTAAGAGCCTGTTTTTGAATTTCTTTTAATAGTTTAATACTATCTACTGCATGAATCATATCAACAAAGGGCGCCATATATTTAACCTTATTAGTCTGCACATGACCGATCATATGCCATTGTATGTCTTTTGGAAGAGCTTCAAACTTTGATGCCATTTCTTGAATTTTGTTTTCACCAAAGATGCGTTGTCCAGCATCATATGCTTGCAATAATTCGTTTTCTGATTTTGTTTTTGAAACCGCGACCAATGAGATTCTTTCTGGAAGATTTGCTTTTAAAGTTGACAAATTATTCTGAATATTATCCATAGCTATAAAATTACGCATGTAAGGGACAAATTATCTTAAATAAAATAGATAATTATAAAAAAAAGCCACCTATTGGTGGCCCTTAATAATAAAATTAAGCTGTATTATATCATTGAGCAGCTTCCATACCTTTTTCAATTAGATCATAAAATTGATCAAGTTTTGGAAGTACTACAATTCTAGTTCTTCGATTTTTAGCTCTATTTGCCGAAGTGTCATTGTCGGCTACTGGAATGTAGTAACTTCTTCCAGCTGCAGTCATACGAGCAGGAGAAACATCAAAATCATTTTCTAAAATACGAACTACTGCAGTAGCTCTTTTAACAGATAGATCCCAATTATCAATTACACCATCAGCTTTTTTTATTGGGACATTGTCAGTATGTCCCTCTACCATAAATTCTAAATCAGGCTTATCATTAACAACTTTAGCAACTTTCCCTAAAACTTCTTTAGCGCGATTTGTAACGGTATAACTTCCACTTCTAAATAAAAGTTTATCAGATATCGAAACATATACTACTCCTTTTTCAACATTTATTTCAATATCGTCATCACTCATATTTCCAAGAACACCCTTTAAACTAGTAACTAAAGCAAGAGTTACTGAGTCTTTTTTAGTGACAGCATCTTGCATACGTTGAATACGTATATCCTTTTCTTTCATGCTTTCAAGTGACATTTCAAGATTTTCAGCTCCTTTTTGAGAAAGTGTCGTAAGATTCCCAATATTATTTATTAAGTCTTGATTATTTGCCTTTAAAAATTTATTTTGTTCTGTAAGCGTTGAAAGTTGAGCTAGAGCAGACTCTTTCTCTTCGTTACAACTATTTAGCTTCACAGATGTTGAATCCAAAAGATTTTTTGTGTTCTGTTGTAATTCTTCTAATTCTGTGAATTTTTTCTGCGATACACAGGAGGTAATTATAATCCCAGTTATCATTAAAGCTATAGCTTTTTTCATGTGAATTTGTTTAGTTTTTAATTTCTGCAAATTAATAGTTTTTATTTAATTTATTTATGCAAATCAGTGAAATAACGTTTTCGTTTAAAATAATATTCTAATAAAATATTTTTGATAAAAAAATAATCATCTTTTTTTATTAGACCATTACTTTTTGATTTTACGTATTTTAACTCTTTAAAAAACGAAAAATGTGCTTGAATTATTGCCCAAGTATATGAAAATTTTAATTTAAAAAAGAAAAACAACCCTATAGCTCCATCTAAGATTAGGCGGTATATTAAAATAGTAGTCCTATTTTTATTGGGAACGTTTTTTACAATCATATTCAGTGAATTCCGATGATTTAAATACACCTTTTTAGCTGATAATGGAAGTGTAGCTGCACCAACATGATAAATTTTGGAACTACCTACTGCCAAAGTTTTATATCCTAGATTATGAGCTCGCCAGCATAAATCTATTTCCTCTTGATGCGCAAAAAAGTCATTGTCGAAACCTTCTAATTTCCAAAAGATTTGGCTTCGAATTAGAAAGCAAGCACCACTAGCCCAAAAAATCTCTTCATTTTTATCATATTGTCCCAGATCTTCTTCCAATTTGTTAATAATTCGACCTCTGCAAAAAGTGACACCGTATTTATCAATGTATCCTCCTGCTGCTCCTGCGTATTCAAAATAATTTGGTTTTTTTTGATTTAAAATATGAGGCTGAATAATTGCTGCATTAGGATAAGTATCAAAACTTTTCAATAAAGGCTTAAGCCAATTTTTTGGAACCCAAACATCAGTATTTAATAATCCATAATATTCATATTTCACTTGTTTAAGTCCTTCATTATAACCTTTTGCAAAGCCATAATTTTCTTTGAGTTCAATGCATTGAAGTTTAGGATGTTGTTTTTTAAACCATTTAACTGAGTTATCAATAGAATTATTATCTATCAAAACAATGTCTGCTTCCAAACTATTTGATATTACATCATTTAAGAATTTTTTTAGTAATTCAATTCCATTATAGTTTAATAAAACTAATGCTATTGGTTTCATAAACTAGTTTTGTAATCTGGAAGCTCTTTAACAAGTGAAATTTGATTTTCTTCAAAGTTCATTTTGCAAAAGTAATGATTCAATCCATTACTAATCATTAAGTAAGGGCATTTTAATTCTAAATTATAGCGTAATATTTGATCAAAAGTATTTTGAGAAATTTTAACATAGGGAGCTTTACATTCAACTAAGATAAATGGTTTCATACTTGAATCTGCAATTAATAAGTCAAATCTTTTTAGTGTATTGTATACTTTTAATTCTCGTTCTATTCTAATTAAAGATTCAGGATAATCCTTGGTTTCAATCAAATAGTAAAGGCAATGGATTCTTACCCATTCCTCTGGAGTACAGAGCAACCATTTTTTTCTTACCCTATCAAAAATGTAGGATTTATTTTCCTTATTTTTGATTAATACCTTATAATTTGGAAAATTTAGTTTTTCCATTTTGTAAAAATGCAATAATTTTTTATAATGCAAGCGTTCTTTTCTCTTCTTTCAAAAATTGAAAAAAATCAATTTTCACCATTATATCTTCTATCGGGAACGGAGCCTTTTTATATTGATACTATTCTTAAAGCTTTGACGAATAAATTAGTTCACGAAGAGTCTAAAGCGTTTGATTTTTCTCAATTCTACGGAAAAGACAGTAACGTCAATGGAATACTGGAATCTGTTAAGCGTTATCCAATGATTTCAAAATTCAACGTAGTTGTTGTAAAAGAAGCTCAACTTTTAAATTCAATTGAATTTGATCTTCTCGCTTCATATGCTCAAAACCCATTGCCTCAGTCAATATTAATTATTTGTTATAAAAACAAGAATTTTGATAAACGTAAAAAGTTATATAAAGCTATAGACAAAAATGGAGACCTGTTATCGGTAAAACCTATTTATGAAAACCAGTTAAACCCTTGGATTGAAAATCAAGCTAAAAATTTAAAGATTAATATTTCTCCAATTGCTATAGAACTCCTTGCCACTCATGTTGGTTCAAATTTGAGCAGCTTAGATAATGAGTTAAAAAAATTAAAACTTCTTATTTCAGAAGATGTAATTATTACCGAAGAGCATATTGAAAAACATGTAGGAATTAGTAAGAAATTCAATAGTTTTGAATTACAAAAGGCAATTGGTTTAGGAAGGTTTTCAATAGCTTTTCAGATAATTCAGTATCTTAATATAAATACAAAAGAGAATCCTTTGATTCTTACATTGGGAAATCTACATAGTTATTTTCAAAAACTTTTACTTATAAAAGGTGTAGGAAGTGACCATAAAACTTTGGGAATTAATCCATTTTTTATAAATGAATATAAAGCAGCAGCTAAAAGATTTAATATGCGCCAATTAGCATTAGCAATGGATCATGTCATGGAAGCTGATTTAAAAAGTAAAGGAATTAATTCTAAAAGCTTAACTTCTAAAGAAATTTTGGAAGAACTATTACTTAAGCTTTTTAATCTTTAGAAAATATTATTTTAAATTATAATGGAAATTGTTCAGGATCGGATTCATTCATAATAGCATAAGCCGATTCAAAAATATCATCTTCAGATGGCTTTGAAATATACTCTCCATCTGGACCGTATGCGGGACGATGTGCCTTTGCCGATAATAACTTAGGTGCAGAATCTAATAGCTCAAAAATATTTTGTTTTTCTAATAGTTGCTGTAATATATAAGATGACGCACCACCCGGCACATCTTCGTCCACTATTAGTAGTCGATTAGTTTTGGAAATACTTTTATGGATATCTTTTTCGAGATCAAATGGAATCAAACTTTGAATGTCAATAATTTCAATTGAAATACCTTCTTGCTTTAGGCGTTTATTAGTTGCTTCTACAATTCCTAGTGTAGAACCGTAAGAAATAACGGTAATATCATTGCCTAAAGTAATTATTTCAATCTTTCCTAGAGGCACAGTGAATTCTCCAAGATTAATAGGTGATTTTTCTTTGATTCGATATCCATTTAAACACTCAACTACAATAGCTGGTTGATCAATTTGCATTAAAGTATTATAAAATCCAGCAGCTTGAGTCATATTTCTAGGTGTTAGAATGTGTATTCCACGAAGTAAATGAATCATAGCAGCCATTTGAGAACCTGAGTGCCAAATACCTTCTAATCGATGACCTCGTGTACGAATAATTAAGGGTGCAATTTGCTGTCCTACAGTTCTATAGCTCATAGAAGCTAAGTCATCACTTAAAATTTGAATACAATACAAAATGTAGTCAAGATATTGTATTTCAGCTATTGGTCTTAATCCACGTAGAGCAAGGCCTATCCCTTGTCCTGCTATAGTGGCTTCTCGAATTCCAGTATCTGCTATTCTAATTTCTCCAAATTTTTTCTGAAGTCCTTCCATGCCTTGATTTACATCTCCAATTTTACCTACATCTTCACCAAAAATCAGTAGATTATCATATTTATTAAATAGTGCCTCAAAATTGTCTCGAATAATTATCCGTCCATCAACCGAAATGTCTTCGTCTTTATAAACAGCAGCAGTGGGTTTAAATGCTATTAAGTCTTCTTTATTTGTTGTATATAGTTTTGAAGAAACTTTTTGATTTAAATGATTTAAAAGATTATTATACCAAAATTTATAATTATCAAGAATTGCTTCAGGAAATCGAGCAAGCAGAAGATTTATTTTTCTTCCTGCTGAGATAAGGTCTTTATAGCTTACTTCATCTTTTTGTTCTAATTGATTATAGATTAGCTGTATTTTAGGATCGTTGTTAGTTTGGTTTTTTAAGATTTCCTCAAAACTAAAAAACTTATTTTTTTCTTTTAAAATAGGTGCCTGATATGCATTCCAAGATTCACGCCTTGCACTTCGAACAAGACTAATAGCCTCTTTTTCAATTTTTTCAAGATCTTCTTCAGAACTTAAGCCTTCATCAAGAATCCATTCTCGCATTTTAAGATTGCAATCATGTTTTTTTTCCCATTCTAAACGAGTTTTAGATTTATATCTTTCATGTGATCCTGAGGATGAATGTCCTAGAGGTTGTGTTAATTCTGTAACGTGAATAAGAACAGGAATATGATCTTTCCTACAAATTCGAGCAGCATATTCATAAGTTTCTATTAGAGCTAAATAGTCCCAGCCTTTAACTTTTAAAATTTCAAATCCTGCTTCTTTTTCTGATCTTTGAAAGCCTTTGAGTGCTTCAGATATACTTTGTTTAGTTGTTTGGTCTTTATTAGAAACCGAAATTCCATACCCATCATCCCAAACACTTATTATCATTGGAACTTGGAGCACTCCAGCAGCATTGATTGTTTCAAAAAAGAGACCTTCACTAGTACTAGCATTTCCAATTGTACCCCATGCAATTTCATTTCCATTATTGGAAAATTTATCACGGTTTTTTGTCTTATAATTACGATATACTTTTGAAGCTTGTGCCAGGCCAAGAAGTCTTGGCATTTGAGAACCTGTGGGCGAGACGTCACCACTATGATTTTTCATCTCCATCACATTAAGCCAATCTCCTTTTTCGTTTCTGCAGGCAGATACAAAGTGTCCTCCCATTGATCGACCTCCAGACATTGGCTCATTTTCAATATTTAAGTCTGCATATAATGCTGAAAAAATATTTGAAACACTTAAATGGCCTTGAGCCATAAGTAGAGTTTGATCACGGTAATATCCTGATCTAAAGTCACCATTTTTAAAAAAATGATTCATTGCAAGTTGAGGAAGTTCTTTTCCATCTCCAAAAATCCCAAATTTTCCTTTTCCAGAAAAAACTTCACGTCTACCTAAAACACTGCATTCTCTACTTGTAACAGCTAATGTGTAGTCTGAAATAACTCGCTTTTTGAAAACTTCGAAGGAAATTTTAAGATCTTCTTGTTTATTGGGAATATTCATAAATCAATGCAAAATTACAAAAAAACACCCACTTGAAAGATAAACAGTTTTACTGATTTGTTTAAATCAATTTTAAAACCACTTGCGTGAAAACAAACTACTTAGTGTTTTTAGACGAGGGGAAAATATAAAGCGAATTTTAGTTGCATATCGAGATTGAACAGGTTCAAAACCGTTTGAAGAATAAAGAGGAAAAAATACTTCAAAATAGTCAGGCACTAGATTAAATTTTATTCCAGAATCAAAATAACCTTTTGTTGGACGATTAATATTTTTTAACGCACCAATATCCCCGTAAAATTCAATCCATTTCCAAATTCCAATTGAAGTATTAATGGATGTCATATAATTATTTGCAGAAGATTCATTGAAAAAGGCTTTGAAACCACCTTCAGCAGGAACAAATTGTTGACTCCAAATTCCTGTTTCATCAGATCTTCCGATGTAGTCATAACGGAAAAGGTAATCAGGTGAACGATTTAAATTAAAATCAAAAAATTGTGTTTCGGTTGTGTTGTGCCATAAAAATTTTCCAGCAAAAAAACGTATTGAAAATTGACGACCACTGGGAAATAATTTTCGATATCTACTAGTAAAAGATATTTTACCAAATTTATTCGAAATTTCAATATTGGAATTTGTAGAAAATACATTTACTGCATCCGCATTTTCATATCTGTGTAAAAAACGTAAGACACTATAGTCTGGACTTACTTCGATATTGGGATCACGATCTCGAAAAACATTATACCATGAAATATTTAGTAATTGACGTTTGTTAGATCTTAAATCAAAGGGCCTAAAATACATCGAGAAAGACGGTTGAATTGAGGTGTATCGTAGATTAGTATCATAGTGATAGCTCTTTCCTGTTAAGAAAACTTGATTTAAATAATTCTTACTTTTGTGATTAATAAAGCGATATCGTGTTCTAAAAAAGCCTACGTAAGTATTTTCGTTGAATGTGTATTGAGGGTGCACATCAATTTCAAAAGGTTGATTTTTCACCCTAGTATTGTATAGTCTAATTCCTGCAGTAAATCCATCATAAGCATTATAATCTGATATAGGATGATAAAATAATTGATTTCGCTTAAGGTTTTCACTATCACCATAAAAGGTTAGTTTTAAAGGCTTCAATCCACTTGATGATTTTAAGTATTTCCAGTTATTAGGTCTATTTTTTTCAGGTAAAAAACGATTAGAATTTATGGCTATGAAATCGATATCCTCTTTTTTTATTTTTATAATAGTATCTTTTCCCGAGTGATAAAACCATTTTTCCTTAATAATACTATCATTTTTAATAAGGTCTAATTTAAATGGAACTGCTTGTAATTTTTTTTCACTTATTGTAACAGAAATTGAGTCTTTTTCTTTAATAATATTTTTTATAAAAAGATCAAATGCCTCTCTATCTGACAAATATTTGGTAAAGAACCAATCTAATTTTTTATTGGTTTTATTAGATAATATTGTTTCCAAGGACAATAAACCTCTTTTTTTACTGAATTCTGATAGGCTTTGGTCTAGAATATCTTCGCCTAAATACTTATCTAAATAATACAACCCTGATCCAACATGATATGGCGAGAAGTACAATTCATTTGATTTAGTTAATTTACTTCTTTCTAAAGTGTCTGATTGTTGTGTATTTGCATGCTCTCCAAATTCATAAATAAATGAGAAGCTTTCATTAAATCCAATTTGAGCTGCACTATAACTGTTAAATGGACGGATTCCTAGAATACTAAAATCTTTTAATGCTCCTAAAAACTTATTTTTTGAATAAAAGGACTCTACATATTTCATCATAACATAGGTTTGAATTCCTCCTGGAATCCAATGTTTTTTTCTTTTATCTATAATCAAAAGTTCGTGAAGATAAGTTGCTAAATATGCCTTAATAAATTTTGTTTCGTAAATGAAAGAATCGCTGAAGGGATTTAAAAAAGGGACTACTTCAGTTATTCCAACTAAAGGATTTTTTGCATAATCTTTTTTAAGAATTATTATTTTTTTGTGTTTTAATGGACTCAGTAGAGAATTAGTGAAATTATAAATCTGTTTAAGAGAATGCTCGATATCAACTTCAGAATTTTTTTTAGGAATTATATCAGTAACAATTGTAAACTGATCATCTAAATTTATGGTTTGAAAATTATCTTCTTCATCAAAAATAAATTCTGGACTAGATAAATTACTAGCCATCCAAAGAGTTGATATATATCCATTTTTAAAGCTTTTAGGAATATCAATTTGATTTAGGTTACTAACTAAATTATAGCTTTCAGGGTAAGTCCAATTTATTAAATAGTTTGAACTAATATTACTGTTATCTCTTAACCCCAAATTACTCTGCAGTATCCACTCGTCATTTATAAATGGATTAAGGCTAATAAAAAAATCTCTAAAAAAAATCCTATTATTAGAATTTATTCCATATCCAGTGAACTTGTCGTCAGGAATTTTAATTTGATAATTTAAATTTATAGTAATTTTTTCTTCATCTTTTAAGGGGTTTTCCAAGGTTATTTCAATTAAATCAAGTTGCCCTTTAATACGTGACCATTCAAGTTTATTATTATTACAACTTAAGGACTCTATGTTTGTAAAACCCAGTTTACTTTTTGAACTCAAATAAAAACTGCGATTAAATTGATTTGCTAAATGTTTGACTAAAGGAGATTTTGTCCCTTCGTATGAGTTTGCCCAATCACTTAGATATATTTTTTCTAATGATTTATTAGATGGATTTTTAAAAGTTAAAGTTTGAGAAACAATTAATGTCTTATTTTCTAAGTCAACATGACCGTCTATAAAGTATTGATTTTGACCATTAACCACTTTTCCAATAAAGCTAATTAACAAGCAAATGAATACGTTAAAAGTAACTTTTTTAGACATTTTAAAAATTTGGCTTAAAATTATCTTTGATATAAAAACGATTCAAGCAATCCATTACTTCTTCTTTAGTGTCAACAACTTCAAAAAGCTCCAAATCTTCAGCGCTTATATTATTTTCTGTTAAAAGTTTATCTTTTATCCAATTGATTAGGCCCTCCCAATATTGTCTTCCTACTAAAATAATTGGAAATTTATTTACTTTGGAAGTCTGTAATAAAGTAAAAGCCTCAAAAAGTTCATCCAATGTTCCAACACCACCTGGCATCACTACAAATCCCTGTGCATATTTAACAAACATAACTTTACGAACAAAAAAGTATTGAAAATCTATAAGTTTATCCTGATCAATGTAAGGATTACTTTTCTGCTCAAAAGGAAGCTCAATGTTTAAACCTACAGAAACCCCATTAGCTTCTTGAGCTCCTTTATTTGCAGCTTCCATTATCCCTGGGCCACCACCACTTATAATACCATATCCCAATTCAGATATAGCTTTTGCAATTTCAACAGTCAAAAGATACGTGGGGTGATTAGCATGCGTTCTAGCTGATCCAAAAATAGAAATACAAGGTCCAATAGAACTGAGCTTTTCATAGCCATTTACAAATTCACCCATGATCTTAAATAGAGCCCAAGAATCATTTGTTTTTGTTTCATTCCAGTTTTTCATTCGTACTTCTTTCATTTTAATTGAGAGATTAAATAATTTATAATTCTTTTTTTAAAAATTTTGCTGTATGACTTGTTGGATGATTTATTATTTCTTTTGGATTACCCTCACAAATTAATTCTCCCCCATAACGCCCTCCCTCTGGTCCAATATCGAAAATATAATCAACTTGTTTTATGACCTCTAAATTATGCTCTATAATTAACACAGTATTTCCTTTATCTACCAAAATGTTTAAAACATTTAAAAGTACTCGAATATCTTCAAAATGTAGCCCAGTAGTTGGTTCATCCAAAATATAAAATGTTTTTCCGGTATCTTTTTTTGATAGTTCACTGGCTAATTTAATTCTTTGAGCTTCACCACCTGAAAGTGTAGTAGATGATTGACCTAAATTAATATAACCTAATCCTACATCTTTAATGGTTTTGAGTTTTCTATAGATTTTAGGAATAGATTCAAAAAATTTACAAGCTTCATTTATAGACATATTTAGAACATCCGAAATTGATTTCCCCTTAAATCTAATTTCTAAGGTTTCTCGATTAAAACGCTTACCTTGACAATTTTCACATTCGACATAAACATCTGGAAGAAAGTTCATTTCGATTACTTTCATCCCTCCCCCTTGACAAGTTTCGCATCTTCCTCCAATAACATTAAAGCTGAATCTACCAGGTTTATAGCCTCTTATTTGTGCTTCAGGTGTTTGTGTAAACAAACTTCTTATTTCACTAAATACACCGCAATAAGTTGCAGGATTACTTCTGGGAGTTCTTCCAATTGGACTTTGGTTAATGTCCACCACTTTATCAATATGTTTTAATCCCTTTATACCTTTGTAAGGTAAAGGAGCCTTAACTCCTTTATAAATATAACTGTTAAGGATGGGGTAGAGAGTCTCGTTAATTAATGTAGATTTTCCACTTCCCGACACCCCTGTAACTCCAATCATCATACCTAGAGGTAAATCAATATCAATATTTTTTAAATTGTTACCTGTGCAGCCAATTAACTTAATTTTATTTCCGTTTCCTTTTCTCCTTTTTTCAGGTATTTTAATACGTAAATTACCATTTAGAAAATTTGATGTAAGTGTTTTTTGTTGAAGAATTTGATTTGGTGTTCCTTGTGATATGATTTCACCGCCATTTCTCCCTGCACGAGGCCCCATATCAATGAGATAATCAGCGCGTAACATCATATCCTTGTCATGTTCTACTACTAAAACTGAATTCCCCAAATCTCTTAAAGAAGTTAGAGATTTAATCAAACGATTATTATCACGTTGATGAAGTCCAATACTAGGTTCATCTAAAATGTAGAGTACTCCTACAAGTTGAGAACCAATTTGAGTTGCTAATCGAATTCGTTGTGCCTCACCACCAGAAAGAGATTTAGAGGAACGATTAAGTTGCAGGTATTCCAAGCCTACATCTAATAAAAATTGTAAGCGAACTAAAATTTCTTTGATTATTTCCGAAGCAATTTTTTGTTGGCTCATACTAAGAGAATTTGGAAGTTTTCTAACCCAAATATATAGATCCTTTAAATCCATAGTTGCTAAATCCGAAATGGTTGCATCTAAAATTTTAAAATGTAGAGATTCTTTTCTCAAACGAGAACCATTACATTCAGAACAACAATAACTATCCATAAAATCCCCAGCCCATCTCTTAATGCTTGCAGTTGCAGCTTCAGTGTAGGCATTTTTAATATAATTCTCAAATCCCTCAAAATCTATTTTATAAGTTCTTGTAATACCTAAAGTCTTTGAGGGGATATCAAATTTATCTTTACTACCCTTTAATATTACATCCATTGCTACTTTTGGAATTTTTTTAATTGGATCTGATAATGAAAATTTATAGCATTTCGCAATAGTTTCAATTTGCCGATAGGTCCAATTTCCTTTTTTAGTTCCTAGAGGAGCAAATCCTCCCTGAGCTATAGATAAATTATCATCAGGAATTAGTTTTTTTAAATTAACCTTATGCTCTATTCCAAGCCCTTTGCAGGAAGGACACATACCCTTAGGAGAATTGAAAGAAAAACTGTTTGGCTCTGGATTAGGGTATGAAATACCTGAGCTAGGGCACATTAAGTTTCTGCTAAAATATCGTGCTTCATTTTTTTCACTATCTAGTACCATTACAATATCTTGACCGTAATGCATTGCGGTTACTAAAGACTCTTCTAAACGCTTATAAAAATCATTGTCATTTTTCACTATAAAACGATCAATCACCAATTCTATATCGTGAGTTTTATAGCGATCTACTTTCATACCAGGAGTTAAATCAACGACAATTGAATTTACCCTTACCTTTGAAAATCCTTGACGTGATAGCGAATCAAATAGTTCACGATAATGCCCTTTTCTAGATTTAACAATGGGCGCAAGAAGGATTACTTTCTTGTCAATATATTCTTTTAAAATTAAATCTTGAATTTGATCATCTGTATAATTAATCATCTTTTCATTCGACATGAAACTATATGCAGTTCCTGCTCTAGCAAATAATAGTCGAAAGTAGTCGTATAACTCTGTAATTGTTCCTACTGTCGATCTAGGGCTTTTGGAAGTTGTTTTTTGTTCAATAGCTATAACAGGTGAAAGACCATCAATTTTATCAACTTCTGGCCTTTCCATATTTCCAAGAAATTGCCGAACATATGCGGAAAAAGTTTCCATATATCTTCGCTGTCCTTCAGCATAAATTGTATCAAAAGCCAATGAAGATTTTCCACTCCCGGACAAACCAGTAATTACCACTAATTTATCTCTTGGTATATCTAAGTTTATGTTTTTTAAATTGTGAACACGTGCACCTTCGATCTGTATAGAATTACTACTTTTTTTCATAGAAATAATCTACAAAAATAACACTTATAATGCATTCTTTTGAGTGGTTTTGAATTTAATAAAGATTGACTGCTTTATCGTCCCCCCTGGGATCTGCTCCAGTAGATATAATTCCATTTTCTGATATATGAACAGCATCAACTCTTCCTATTATTTTATTGTATTCTTCTTTAATTTCATATTCTTTCTCCTGAAGTTTTTTTATTATATTTCGATCAAAACGTCCTGGTTCCATCACAATATTATCTGGAAGCCATTGGTGATGAAAACGTGCAGCAGAAACAGCTTTTTGTATGTTCATTCCAAACTCATAAACATTTAGGATCGTTTGGAGAACAGAAGTAATAATTGTCGAACCTCCAGGAGTACCAACTATCATTGAGAGTTTACCGTTTTTTTCAACTATTGTTGGAGTCATTGCACTTAACATTCTTTTTTGTGAAGCTATTGAATTTGCTTTACCTCCAATTAGGCCAAACATATTAGGAACACCAGGCTTACTGCTAAAATCATCCATTTCGTTGTTTAGAAAATAACCCCCTTTTTCAACAAATACTTTAGAGCCATAGCTACCGTTAAGCGTAGTAGTTACAGCAACTGCATTACCAATTTCATCAATGATAGAGTAGTGAGTTGTCTCTTCACTTTCTTCAAAAATTAAACTTCCAGGTTTTATATCAATAGATTTTGTTGCTTTATCAAAATCAAATGTTTCCATTCTTTCATTTAAATATTCTGTATTTAAAAGTTTTTTTTCAGGAACTTTATAAAAGTCTGGATCTCCTAAATATAAACTTCTATCAGCATATGAACGACGTTCAGCTTCAACAATAATTTGCATCGCTTTAATCGAGTTGTGTTTATATTGACCTATATCATAAGGCTCGATCATTTTTAAAATTTGACCCAAACAAATTCCACCACTAGAGGGTGGTCCCATAGCAAAAATATTTAAATCTTTATATTGAAAATTTATAGGGTCACGCCAAACAGGCTTGTAAGCCAATAAGTCATCGTGTGATATGATGCCTCCAGTTTCTTTAACACGATTGACTAAATCATTTGCGGTTTCGCCCTCATAGAAACCAGATTTTCCAAACTTGGCAATACGTTTTAGAGTACTGGCTAATGCTATATTTTTGACACGATCTCCTGATTTAAATCCTTGAGCATAAAAAGTTTCAGGACCATTTACAGAAATAAAATCCTCTATTTTAGAATTAAAACTTTTTTCTTGTTTTTCTGTCACCAAGTATCCATCTAATGCTAAGTCAATTGCTGGCTGAACCAGTTCTTCCCAGGGAATAGTTCCAAATTTTTCATGAATAGCAACTAAACCTGCTACTGTTCCTGGAACTCCAACTGCTAACCCACCAAGTGTGCTTTTACCATCAATGACATTGCCATCTATATCTAAATACATATCTGCTGAAGCAGCTATTGGAGCCTTTTCTCTAAAATCTAAACTTCCTGTTTTTCCATCTGCTGTTCGATAAACCATAAACCCTCCACCAGAAATATTTCCAGCATTTGGGAAGCATACAGTTAGAGCTAAATCTGTTGCTATCATTGCATCAAAAGCAGAACCACCTTTCTCCATAATAGCTATTCCGATAGATGACGCCTCTTGGCGAGCACTAACTATAGACGCTTTGATTACATTTTCTGAATTACAACTTGTAATTAAGGTTGAAATACTTAGAAAAGTGAAAAAAAATAAATGTGAATAATTTAGTTTCATAAATCTTTTGTTTTGGTAAACACAATAATTTCCTTCATGAACTGGAAAAAATGAGATTGAAAATACTCATAATTTTGTTTTAATTCTTGAATTGATGCTGCTAAATTTGAAGGAAATTTTGTAAGTTTTTCCATTTGATTTAAAATATCTTGAAGTCCTGACAATGATCCGTAATATTTAAACCAATTATATTTAATAAGAGCCTTTATAAATTTTTGAATGTCATCAGTAAATTCAGGAGATTTTCTTTCTAACTCTTTATAAAAATTATTTGAATAGTCATTAAGAGGAATTGTATGAAAGTAAGCCCAATTTAAAGCTAAAAAATGATCGAAATACATATCGACAATAACTCGACTATAATGACGATATTTTGGAAATAACTTGGTTACACATTCACGAAAAATGTGATGATGGTCGGTAAAATGATCTATATCTCTATGTAAAATAACTCCTGCTCGAATTTCTGGAGTTAAAAGATTAATTTTTTTACCTTTTATTCGGTCAGCTATTAAGTTACCTATTGCTAATTGCATATTAGATCCAGATAAATAAACATGAGCTAAAAAATTCACTTCTTAAAAAAAGTTTTTTGATTTAATTATATGATGCACCACTAATATACTTTTTCTTAAATTATATGTAATTAAAGTTTGTTTTAGATCACTTCTAAAATGAATTATAAGTTGACTAATAATTATTTTTAAAGATTATAAGTTAAATTGCAAATGATAAATAGAAAGTTTTTAAATGTCATTAATTAAATCTATTTCGGGAATTCGTGGGACAATAGGCAACTCACCTAATATAAATTTAACTCCATTAGATATTGTTCGTTTTTCCTCAGCTTATGCTAAATGGTTAAGAGATAAAAATAAAGGAAAGTTAACTGTTGTAACAGGTAGAGATGCAAGAATTTCAGGACCAATGGTACATTCTTTAGTAAATCAGACTTTAATAGGAATGGGTATTGATGTTATTGATTTAGGTCTCTCAACAACACCAACTGTAGCAATTGCAGTTCCTATGGAACATGCTGACGGTGGTATAGTTGTTACTGCAAGTCACAATACAAAACAATGGAACGCTTTAAAATTATTAAATGATGCTGGAGAATTTATCGATGCTAAAAATGGTTCTAAGATTATTGAATTTGCTCAATCTGAAAAATTTAATTACGCTGAAGTAGATGACTTAGGTCGAATTAAAGTTGATGATTCTTATTTTGACAAACACATTCAAGCAACACTAAATTTAAATAACATAGATAAAATTAATATCAAAAAAGCAAGATTTAAAGTTGTTGTGGATGGAGTAAATTCATCTGGAGGGATAATTATTCCAAAACTCTTAGAGAATTTAAATGTTGAGGTTGTGAAAATTCATTGTAATCCCAACGGTCAGTTTCCTCATAATCCAGAACCTCTTAAGGAGCATTTAGGAGATCTTTGTGATGCAGTGGTAGAAAATAAAGCAGATTTTGGTATTGCTGTAGATCCAGATGTAGATCGCTTGGTATTTGTAGATGAAAAGGGTAAATTATTTGGAGAAGAATACACCCTTGTGGCATGTGCTGACTTTATTTTAAGTAAAACTCCGGGAGCAATAGTTTCAAATCTTTCGTCAACACGTGCTTTAGCTGATTTAACTAAAAGTTATGGTGGTAATTATTCTGCCAGTGCTGTAGGAGAGGTAAATGTTGTTGCTGAAATGAAAGCTGTTCAAGCCGTTATTGGGGGAGAAGGTAATGGTGGTGTTATATATCCAGAATTGCATTACGGCAGGGATGCATTGGTAGGTGTGGCTTTATTTTTGTCACTTTTAGTTGATCGTAATCAAACTGCTGCTCAAATACGAGCAACATATCCATCTTATTTTATGAGTAAAAATAAAATCACCTTAAAGAAAGAAATGGATATTGATAAAATTCTTAGAAAAATTGAGATAAAGTATAGCGAAAATAGAATATCTGCGATTGATGGTCTTAAAATTGACTTTTCAGATGAGTGGGTTCATTTAAGAAAGTCAAATACAGAGCCAATTATTCGCATATATACTGAAGCCAAAACAACGATTTCTGCCAATGAATTGGCAGACAGATTTATTTCTGAGATTAAGGAGCTTTTTTAGCATATTTAAAACGCTTATGTGTCCAAAAGTATTGACCAGGATCTTCCTTGATCTGTGACTCTAACCATTCTGTGAAAATATCTGTAATTGTATTTTTCTTCATCGATTTTGGATCACTTGCTAAAACTCGAAATTCCACTTCATAAAAACCGCGTTTATATCTACTGATTTTTGAGAACACAACAGGAATGTTAAGTTCGGATGCTAAGCGTTCAGCACCGGTGTATACTGGGACGTTAACACCTAAAAAGTTTCGCCAATAAGTCAAAGATGTTGGACGGGGGGATTGATCACTGGCAAAACCATAAATTCCAAGTTCTTTTTCCTGCTCTTTTTGTCTAATAATTTTTGACGCTTTTTTTTGGGGAATCATGTATGCATTGTGGCGACTTCGAATACGGTTAATTAAAGAGTCAAAGTAAGGATTGCTTATAGGACGATAGATTCCATAGCCACAATGTTTAATATGATATCCCAATGACATCATCCATTCCCAAGATGCATAATGACCACACATTAAAAATATAGACCGATTTTCTTTCTCAAATTGGTTTAACACTTCAATATTTTTTACTCGAAAACGTTGTATCATTTGTTCTTTAGTCATACTCATGGATTTTATTATTTCTAAAAAAAGATCACATAAGTGGGAGTAAAATTTCCGTTCAATTTTAGCTAATTTTTCATCATTATAAGTTGGGAACACTAGTTTAAGATTAGATCGAACCACTGCTTTTCTGTAACCAACTACATGGTATAATAAAAAACATACTAAATCGGATAACTTATAGAACAAAGGAAAAGGTAATTTTGAAATAGCAAAAAGAAGGGGGTAGGCTAAATAAAAAATAATTGCGTTCACAGAAATGATATAATGAAGTTAAAATTACTTTATTATATTTTAAAAATGATTTTTAAAACAAGAAGAAATTCCATTAGACAAATACATAAAAACTCAAACAGGAATCTTATTTTTATAACAAATAATTGGTAGAATATGAAATTTAGTACCAACTCAACAATGACCAAGATTTTGGACGAACTCTTTTCTACTTACTCAGAGAGAGTGCCTAATGTAAGAAAAATCACATCTGAAATGGTCAAGAACGGAATGGTTAAAGATCAAAATGAAATCATTAATGATCATGTTGCCTTCAGAACCATGGGAGTTAAAAACTTAGGTATTAATTCCTTTGAGAAAATCTTTTTAGCCCATGGTTATGAAAAACGTGATTTCTTTCATTTTAAAGTAAAAAAGCTTGATGCATACTGGTATGCACCCCCAACACATGATCTACCAAGAATTTTCATAAGCGAACTTAAAGTTGATTTACTTTCAAAAAAAGTTAGAAAAATTATAAGAAAATATACTGATATTGTAATTTCTGACCCAGTAGATCAAATCAATTTAAATGATGCTGAAGCTGTATCCCGCTTTTTTCAAAATACATTTTGGGAACTGCCTAGTATTGAAGACTACGAAGCATTACTCGCTGAAAGTGAATATGCTGCATGGGTTATTTATAATCGGTATTATTTAAACCATTATACTATAAGTGTTCATGACCTTCCAGATGCTTATTGTTCTCTAGAGCGATTCAATGAATTTTTAAAATCTATCGGAATCGTATTAAACTCTTCTGGAGGTGAAATTAAAATAAGTAAAGATAAACTCTTGCGCCAATCCAGTTCAGTTGCCAATAAAATTATCGCTAATTTTTCTGGAAATGAAACCAGAGAAATTGCAGGTAGTTACGTCGAATTTGCAGAGCGAGGAGTTTTACAACAATTCACTCATTTACCTAAATCTGAAATTACAAGAGAACAACGTCGAGAAGGTTTTGAAACTATGAATGCAGATCGTATTTTTGAAAGTACCTTTACTTCACAACTAAAGAAAAAATAATTGCTGTTATGGAGATTAAAAACTTATTAGAAAAATTAAATATTAAGAACAATCAAAAGGGGTGTAATACCGGAGGTATTTGGATTGGTGAAGGAGAAATTCTTTCTTCTTTTAGTCCTGTAAATGATTTATTATTAGGAACTGTTCAAGGAGCATCTGTTCAAGATTATGAGCACATTTTGGATAAAGCTGAACATGCTTTCTTATCATTTAGAGCCGCACCTGCTCCAAAAAGAGGTGACTTGGTACGTCAATTAGGAAATAAATTAAGAGAAAAAAAATCTTACCTCGGTCAGTTAGTTTCTTGGGAAATGGGAAAATCCTTACAAGAAGGTTTAGGAGAGGTTCAAGAAATGATCGATATCTGTGACTTTGCGGTAGGTCTTTCACGCCAACTTTATGGACTTACAATGACTTCTGAGCGTCCCTCACATAGACTTTATGAACAATACCATCCTTTAGGGGTTGTGGGAATTATTTCTGCTTTTAATTTTCCAGTTGCTGTATGGAGCTGGAATGTAGCTTTGGCATGGGTTTGTGGTAATGTATGTATTTGGAAACCTAGTGAAAAAACACCCTTATGTAGTATTGCTTGTCAGCAAATTATTAGTGAGGTTTTGAAAGAAAACAGTATGCCAGAAGGGATCTCATGCATCATTAACGGTGGGGCTGAAGTAGGAAAGTGGATCGCAGAAGACCATCGCATCGCTTTGGTTTCTGCTACAGGTTCGACCCGTATGGGAAAAGATGTCGGTCAACGCGTGGCTTCACGCCTTGGGAAATCATTATTAGAACTTGGAGGAAATAACGCCATTATAATTTCACCTCATGCAGACTTAAATACAGCTATTCCTGCTTCTGTCTTCGGAGCTGTGGGTACATGTGGTCAACGTTGCACTTCTACCCGAAGACTAATTGTGCACGAATCAATCTTTGAAGAATTTATCAATTTTTTACAGAAAGCCTATGAACAATTACGTATTGGAAATCCATTAGATGAAAATAATCACGTTGGACCACTTATTGATCTTGATGCAGTTGAAGTATATACTGAAGCGCTATCCCAAGTAGAAGCACAAGGAGGTGCTTGGCTTGTTTCAGGTAGTGTTTTGTCTGAAAAAGACTATGGAAGTAATTGCTATGTAAAACCTGCAGTAGCAATTATAGATCATGATGCTCCAATTGTTCACCAAGAAACTTTTGCACCCATTTTGTATGTAATCAAGTATAAAGGAGAGATAGAAGAAGCAATCTCTATTCAAAATGAAGTAAAACAAGGTTTATCCTCTTCAATTATGTCACTTAATGTTAGAGAAACTGAAATATTTTTGTCTCACTGGGGAAGCGATTGTGGAATTGCAAATGTTAATATAGGTACTTCAGGGGCTGAGATTGGTGGTGCTTTTGGAGGTGAAAAAGAAACTGGTGGGGGACGTGAAAGTGGGTCAGATGCATGGAAGACTTATATGCGGAGACAAACAAATACTATAAATTTTTCTAAACAAGTTCCCTTAGCCCAAGGGATCACTTTTGATTTATAGAAAATAATTTATGATACAAAACATCCCTCTTATAGGCATTTTAATTATCGCAACTAATGTCATAGTAAGTTTAAGAGGTTTTAAAGATGACATATTCTTTAATAAATATAGATTTGAAATTCAAAAACTTCATCAAGGAGAATATTTTAGATTATTTGGATCAGGCTTTCTTCATGTAAATACAACTCATTTATTGTTTAATATGATGACCTTTTATTTTTTTGTTGAATTTGTTTTTTCAGCATTAGGATCTATTGAGTTTTCACTTCTTTATATTGGAAGTTTAATTACTGGTAATTTATTTGCCTTTACTTTTCATTATGACCAACCTAATTATTCTGCAGTTGGTGCTAGCGGTGCTGTAACAGGAGTTTTATTCAGCGCACTTTTGTTATACCCTGGTATTGAATTGATGCTCTTTTTTATTCCAATTCCAATCCCTGGATATCTATTTGGTATAGGGTATATGATTTATACACTTTATGGAATGAAGACTCAAAATGATAATATTGGACATACTGCGCATTTTGGAGGGGCCATAGGTGGAATTTTAGCAACGATTATTTTTAATTACCAGGTAGTCTATACTTCTCAGTTAATGCTAGGGGTTTTATCCATAACAACAGTTTTTGCCGGTCTTTTACTATACTATAATAAAAATAAGTAGTTATATTTCATTTAAAAGTTCTTCAATTTTATTGTAAAGTGCTATTCCTCTTAAATCTCGAGCAATAATTACTCCTTTTTCATCAAGAATAAATGTTGCTGGAATAGCAGAAACCTGATACAATTTAGCGATAGGATCATTCCAGAATTTTAAGTTAGACACATGATCCCATACCAAACCGTCATCTTCAATAGCACGAATCCACTTTGATTTTTCTCTGTCAAGTGAAACACCTACAATATTTAATCCACGATCTTTATTTTTTCTATAAAGTTGAACAAGATTGGGGTTTTCAACTCTACAAGGTCGGCACCAACTAGCCCAAAAATCTATGATAGTTATTTTTCCTAATACACTTTTTAAAATAAATTGATTGCCTTCAGGATTAAGACCTTCAAAAAATGGTGCTATTTTTCCAACTTCTGCTTTTGGGGTTTCTTCTAATTGTTTCTTAATAATACGACCAGAATTGGTATTTTTTACACGATTTTTTAAAGATTCAAAAATAGATTTAGCTTCATCGATAGGAATAGTTTTATTGGTAACAAATCGTTCTAAAATTAAAACCGATATCAATGAATTTGGTGAAGCTTTGATAAAATCAAGTTCATAGGCCTGAATTTGATCTCTAACATCCTGATATTGATCCTGAAGATCTTCTGCAAGCAAGCTATCTTTTAAAATCATAGCCTGTTGAAGGTCGTTTCCAATCGCATTTAATGATTCGATATAAACTTTAGTTTCTGATTTGTATTTCATAAAATCATCGTTAGAAACTGTTCCTTTGGCCGATGAAGCACCTATGCTGTCTTTATAAACCTGAATTCTTACTGTTCCATTTTCAGCGATGAAAGGAAAAGTTCCTTGTTTTCCATCAATTTGAAGAAAATGAATATTTGGTTCTATTATATTAGTTTTTAGCTCAAAGATCTCTTTGTTAACTAATATGGTGTCTAAGGTTTTAGGTTGATTGTTTTGGTCTGCAACAATATGATATATTGTGCTACCATTTTCAAGGTCAGTACCTCCCTTAATTTTTAATATTGTTGAACTAGAATCGCATGAAGCGATCATAAAAGCTAAACTTAAAAATGTAATTATCTTTTTTAACATATGAATTTTTGTATTTGCTAAATTAATCAATTGAGTTGAAATGGAAAACATATCCTTATTTTAGCATTTTAATAATTAGTTTTATTATAATTAATGGAAAATAAAAAGGTAATTAAAAAGCTTAAGCAACTGATAGGAGATCAAAATGTTCTTACTTCAGAATGGAATAAATTACCATATTCAAAAGGTTGGAGATATGGAGCTGGAAGCGCATTAGCAGTATTAAAACCAAACAAACTAAGTGATATATGGAGGATATTACAGATTTGTGCAAAGGAAAATATAATCATCATAATGCAAGCAGCAAATACTGGTTTAACTGGTGGTTCAACTCCGTGTGGAAATGACTATGATAGACCTATTATAGTAATAAATACTATGCTTATTAATAATATTCATATTATTAAAGAAGGTAGTCAGATAGTAAGTCTAACAGGAAGCACTCTTTTTGATTTAGAAAAAAAATTAAAGCCCTATGGCAGAGAGCCACACTCAATTATTGGATCTACATCCATAGGTGCATCAATTATTGGTGGAATTTGTAATAATGCTGGAGGTTCTTTGGTCCAAAGGGGGCCATCCTACACTGAAATGGCACTATATGCGAAAATAAATAAAAATGGTAATCTTGAACTTGTTAATGAATTAGGAATAAATTTAGGTTCAAGCCCAGAAGAAATTTTAGATAACCTACAAAATCAAAATTATAAAGAATCTGATATCGTTAACACTAATAAATTGGGATCTGATGATAAATACTCCGAAATCGTTAGACAAATTGATAAAAATACACCATCAAGATTTAATTCTGACAGTAGGCTATTATATGGAGCTTCAGGTAGTGCTGGAAAAATAGCAGTTTTTGCTGTTCGTTTGGACACATATATTTCTCCCAAAGAGAATAAAGTTTTCTACCTTGGAACCAATGATCCTGATGTCTTTTGGAAAATACGTCGTGATATACTTTCAAAATTTAAAACGCTCCCAACGCTTGGTGATTACCTACATAGAGATTGTTATGACGCTGCAAAAAAATATAGCAAAGACACTTTTTTAGTTATTGAAAGACTAGGGACAACATTTCTGCCAACATTATTTGAATTAAAAAGAAAGGTTGATATTATTGCAAAAAAATTAAAATTTCTACCTGATAATTTTTCAGACAGATTAATGCAATTTTTAAGTATTTTCTTTCCAAATCATTTACCAAAAAGGATGGAAAAATTTAGAGATTTATATGAACACCATTGGATCATAGAGATGTCAGATGATGGTATTAGTGAGGCAAGAGATTATTTTGCGAATATCTTCGAAAGTAATGATGGTGATTTTTTTGAGTGTAATGATTTTGAATCAAAAAAAGCATCTCTACACAGATTTGTATCGGCTAGTGCAATTGGTAGATACCATATTCTGAATTCTAAAAGTCATGGTGAAATGATGTCACTAGACATTGCGTTTCCTAGAAATGAAAAAAATTGGTTTGAAAAGTTACCAAAAGAAATTGACAGCATGCTTGAGATGAAACTTTATTATGGCCACTTGTTTTGTCATGTTCTTCACCAAAATTATATTCTAAAAAAGGGTGTTGACAGTGAAAAATTAAAGAGTAAACTTTTAAAAATATACGATAAAAGAGGAGCAGAATATCCAGCAGAACATAATGTTGGACACGAATATTTAGCAAAACCATCATTAAAAAAATTTTATAAAGAACTTGACCCTACAAATGTATTTAATGCTGGAATCGGTAGAACAAGTAAAAATAAAAATTGGGGTTAATTATAAACTCTTAGTTGTTTTTAAATTAATTTTTATTAAAAAGATTAGTTAACTATAATGTTTTTAAATTTAAGATAAAGCTTAAAGCTTTATCTTTGAAAATATTTACGATTATGGCTGGGAATACTTTCGGATCACTATTTAAACTGACAACTTTTGGAGAATCACATGGTTCTGCAATTGGAGGTGTCATAGATGGTTGTCCAGCAGGAGTTCAATTAGATTTAAATGCTATTCAGCAAGATTTAAATAGAAGACGTCCTGGACAATCTGCTATTGTTACTCAACGAAAAGAGCCAGATGAGGTTACTTTTTTTTCTGGAATATTTGAAGAGAAAACAACTGGTACACCTATTGGTTTTGCAATTCATAATACAAATCAAAAATCTAAAGACTATTCTCATATTCAAGATAGCTATCGTCCATCACACGCTGATTATGTTTATGATGAAAAATATGGTTTTAGAGATTATCGAGGTGGAGGAAGAAGTTCTGCTCGTGAAACTGCAAGTAGAGTAGTTGCTGGAGCTATTGCAAAACAATTGCTTTCACCTATGAGCATTAATGCTTATGTCTCTAGTGTTGGATCACTTAAACTGCAAACAAATCCTTCAGATATTGATTTATCAAAAAAAGAGGACAACCCTGTACGCTGTCCAGATGTCAAAATGGCTTGCAAAATGGAGGAATTAATTAAGAAGATTAGAAAAGACGGTGATACCATTGGAGGAGTCATCACATGTATTGTTAAAGATGTACCTATAGGCCTTGGAGAACCTGTTTTTGACAAATTACATGCTGAACTTGGTAAAGCCATGCTTTCTATTAATGCTGTAAAAGGTTTTGAATATGGTAGTGGCTTTCAAGGAACTCAAAAAAAGGGTAGTGAACATAACGATTTATTCAATCCTGATGGCAGTACAAAAACCAATTATTCTGGAGGTATTCAAGGTGGAATTTCTAATGGTATGGATATATACTTTAATGTAGCTTTTAAGCCTGTAGCTACGATTATGCAAAACCAAGAGACCATTAATTCCAAAGGAGAACAAGTTGAAATGCAAGGAAAAGGGAGACATGATCCGTGTGTGGTTCCACGCGCAGTCCCAATTGTAGAGGCAATGGCAGCTCTTGTTTTAGCCGATTTTACTTTAATTAAAAGAACTAATAAAATTTAATTTACTGTGAAAAAAATTGAATTGCATTGGAAAATTTTAATTGGAATGGGTTTTGGAGTTCTTTTTGGATTAATATTTTCCTTTATTCCAAATGGAGGCCTTTTTATTTCTGATTATATAAAACCTTTTGGAACAATTTTTATAAATCTTTTAAAGTTAATTGCTGTACCATTAATTCTAGCTTCTTTAATTAAGGGTATTTCTGATTTAAAGGATATTTCAAAATTGTCTAAAATGGGAGGGCGAACCATTATAACTTATTTAATTACTACACTCACAGCTGTTACTATTGGCCTTGTTTTAGTAAATCTAATTCAACCTGGAAAATCCATAAGTGTTGAAACTCGAAATGAATTGGTAGAAGCCTATGCATCTGATACTCAAGCTAAACAAGAAGCGGCAGCAAAACAACAGGAGTCTGGACCCTTACAAGCCTTGATTGATGTAGTTCCATCTAATATTTTCTTAGCAGCATCTAATAATCGTAATATGTTGCAAGTAATTTTCTTTGCTTTGTTTTTTGGTATTGGAATGATATTATTGTCTGAAAAAAAAGTTAAACCCGTTAAGAAATTCTTTGATTCTTTCAATGAGATAATTCTAAAGCTTATTGATTTGATTATGTTAGCTGCTCCATATGGAGTTTTTGCGTTACTCGCAGCATTGGTTGTTGAAGCACCTAGTTTGGAATTATTTCAAGCCTTAGCTCTTTACGCGATAACTTTACTTCTAGGACTGGCAGTAATGATTTTCGTTTATGTCATAATTGTTCGAGTTATTACAAAAAGAAAAGTATCCTTTTTTATGCGGGGTATTGCTCCAGCTCAACTTTTGGCTTTTTCTACAAGTTCTAGTGCAGCAACATTACCCGTTACTATGGAATGTGTAGAAGATAATTTGGGTGTAGATGAAGAAGTTGCCAGCTTTGTATTACCAATAGGAGCGACCATTAATATGGATGGAACTTCTGTATATCAGGGTGTTGCAGCGGTTTTTATTGCACAAGCTTTTGGATTGGATTTAAGCTTGTCAGCTCAATTAGGAATTGTTTTAACTGCTACGCTTGCTTCAATTGGAACTGCAGCTGTTCCAAGTGCTGGAATTGTTATGTTAGTAATTGTTTTAGCACAAGCAGGTATTCCTGAGGCTGGATTAGCTTTAATTTTTGCAATTGATCGTCCACTTGATATGTGTCGGACCATCGTGAATGTTACTGGCGACGCAGCTGTCTCTATGATTGTTGGAAAGTCAATAGGAAAATTGAAAGACCCACCTGTCGCATAAAAACTTATTTTATATTAGGTAAATTTTTTAATTAATGACTGCAAAAATGAAGATATGTACTTTATCATTTCTTTTATTGATATTAGGTTGTACTGGTATTAAAGAAGAAAAAATAGAAAACATAAAACTTGACGAGAGATTAGCAAAACAGCTAGTTTCTCTCTCTATAAAATGCGTTGATCAAAAATATCCATATAAAATAGGATATAGATTTAATGACGAAAATTGGTTAAAACCACACAATGAAATCACTCCCTCATTCTATGGATGCTGGGATTGGCATTCTGCAGTTCATGGACATTGGGCTATGGTTAAAATATTAAAAGATTTTCCAAAAATTTCCGACAGAGATATTATTTTATCAAAACTTGATAAAAATCTTAACAAGGAAAATTTGAATAAAGAATACGAATTTTTCAAACAGGAATTTGCCAAAGGATTTGAAAGAACCTATGGCTGGGCTTGGTTAATGAAATTATATTCAGAACTACTTTCTTGGGATTACGATAAAGCACAGATATGGGCAGTTAATATGAAACCACTTGTTGATCTTCTAAGTGAAAGAACTATTTTATTTTTAGATAAACTCTCAACACCCCTTAGACCAGGGACACACGCCAATACAGCATTTTCATTTTCTCTTATGATTGAATATGCTAAAGTAGCTAATGATATTAAATTGTATAATAGAATTAAGGACTATAGTATTAAAAATTTTCAAGGGGATATAAATTGTCCTGTAACTTACGAGCCATCTGGAACTGATTTTTTATCACCATGTCTAGCTGAGGCAGCATTAATGTCGTTATTGCTTGACAATGGAGAATTTAACAAATGGTTTTATAAATTTTTCCCTTCATTTGATGAAAGGAACTTTGGTAATATAATAAATCCTCCCATAGTACTCGATCCTATGGATCCCGGTATTGGGCATTTAATAGGTTTAATGTATCACAGAGCATGGACCTTAAAAGATATAGCTTCTAAGCTTGATAGTAATACTGATAAAAAATTATTACAATCAATTGCAAAAAAACATTCAGAAGAAGGTTATGAGATTATGTTCAAAAGTGGTTATGGTGGTGAGCATTGGCTTGCAACATTTGCCATATACAATTTCTCTAAGTAATTTACTTTCCTAATTAGCAATCTTTATTTTTAGAACGAAGCATTGATACAAACGCTCTAAGTGTATTATTTATTAGCTTAATTAATCAATTGATCTTTTATAAATGCAACTTCTTTCTTTGAAAAAGGACTTTTATCTTTTCTATAAATATCATGATGCCATATTTTTGGCATAGAATCATATTTTTTAATCCAGGAGATCCAAGGAAATATTGTATTAGTTTTTCCAGAAACAAATCCCCAATTTATTGCAGAGATTTGATTTGCTTTAAATATTGGCAGTATAGCCTCAAATGTACTTCCATTCTCTCTAGCAAGGTATTCTGTACAAATTATAGGGCGATTGTAGTATTTAAGAGCTTCAATTTTTTCTTTTGTAATTTTTGGACCATTGTAGGTGTGAAACGAAATTATATCAGAGTTTTTCACCATAAAACGCTCTAATGGTCTCAGGGCTTCTGGAGTGCCCCAAAGAGTATGATCACCTTTCCAAAGACCAACAGTGAGTGGTTGAGAAGGATTGACTTCTCGAGCCCACTTCATTACTTTTTTTAACAAAGCATATGAAAAGATGTATTTATCTTTCACTTCAATTTTAACTCGATCAGGTTGAATAGCAACATTATCAGGCTCATTGTAGAGATCCCATGCTATAACACGTTCATCATTAGCAAAGTTTCTAACCACTCCTTTAATATAATTTTTCAATTCATCATGTCGAAGAGAATCTCCTAAAATTTCAGCACCAGGCGCCTGTACCCATCCTGAATTATGAACAAAAGGAATAGGTTCAGGCTGTTTCCCTAATTTTGGTTGAGGATGCCAAACATCATCTAATAAAACAAACATTGTTTTAAGTTTATGCACCTCAGATACTTTTAGATAAGCTTTTATGCGTTTTATAAATCCTATAGAATCTTGTTCCCATAAAAGATTATGGAGATATACTCGATGCATTTTCATCCCTAATTCTGCAGACCATTCTAATTCACGGTCAATAGTTTCAAGATCAAATGTTTCTTTTTGAAAAAATTCCAATTGATTTATAGCCGAACTTGGGTTAAAATTAGTACCTGCCATCCAACCATTTTCTTTATGCCATTCCCAAGCTTTCTCCACCGACCAACGTTCTCCTGCATTATCTTTGTTTGAATCTTGGCAATAAACAAACAAAGGAAAAATAATGAGTGATAGAAATACTAAATTTTTCATTATTTTTTGATCGAATTAATTAATAATTTTTTTATTTACAAAAGATATTTATAAAAATTTATAAGTGAATTTTTTATCAGGTAGTGGACATTTCTCGTGTTTACCAAACCAACGATAACGATTTTTAGCTATAAAACGATAGATGCTATTAGTTAATGATTTTGGAAGTAGATTGAAAATCAAAAAAAAATTAAAAAATCCTTTTAAACTCGTTAAAATCCTAAAAACAGCTTCAGCTTCAGCATGATATCCTTTTTCGGAATCCCAACTAATTATAGCATCCTTTTTGAGTATTGGACTCGGATTTTTATTAAAAAAATCAATTGCAAACTTACTTTCAAGTGAAGTAAATTTAAAATAATTTTCTTTATCCCATTGACAAAGTTTTTGAATCCAATAATTACAAAGCACACAAGGGCCATCGTAAAAAATGATTAGGGATTTCATTTAATTGTTTTTTCCGATTCGACAAATTCCAAAAGTTCTATATTAATTTGAGTTGTAAAGATACCGTAGTTGACAATAACTTTATTCTTTTCAATTGAATCTATACTTCCTACTGATCTACCATCAAACATTCGGACACGATCTCCAACTTTTAGTTTTATTTTTGGTTTAGCTGGAGACTCTTTTTGTTTAGTTTTTTTCTTTTTTTCTTTTCGAACTACAACTAATTCTTTTTTTACCTCCTCGTTAAGCCTCTTCTTTTTTTCTCGCTCTTTTTTTGCCAATATAGAATTTTTACGCTTTCGTTTAGCATTTTCACTTTCTACTAATTTTAACAGCTCAGAAATTAATGGACGTTTTTTATTATTTTCAAAAAAGCGCTCTGCTATTTCATTAAGCTTATTTCCTAGAACAATCATTTTTTGATTATAATCAAACAACTCTTGATAATTAATAAGTTTACTCTTTAACTTTATATTTATCTCTGCCATACGATCACTTTCAGCGGCAGCTATTGTTTCCTTTTCTTTAAGTGATTCACCTGTTTTCATTATTGCAGAGCGCTCCTTTTGAAGCTTTGCAATAGTAGCGTCAAAGCGTACTTTACCTCGCTCTATTTTCTTTTTGGCACGATTGATTAAATTGAAGGGCAAACCATTTTTTTGAGCTACCTCGAAGGTGAATGAGCTTCCTGCTTCACCCATAATAAGTTTAAAAACAGGTTCCAGGGTTTTATTATTAAACTGCATATTTGCATTGACCATTGCAGGCATTTCATTTGCTAAAGCTTTCAGATTGGAATAATGAGTTGTAATAAGTCCAAAAGCTTTTCGCTCATAAAAATTTTCCAACATTACTTCTGCTAAGGCACCACCAAGTTCAGGATCAGAGCCTGTTCCAAATTCGTCTATAAGAAAAAGAGTGTTTTCACTGCACTTTTTCAAAAAATACTTCATGTTTTTCAATCGATACGAGTAGGTGCTCAAATGGTTTTCTATGGACTGATTGTCACCAATATCGGTGAGAATTTGTTTAAAGAGTGTTGCTTTAGACTTTTCGTGTACTGGAATTAACATTCCAGTTTGGAGCATTAGTTGTAATAGACCTATTGTTTTTAGGGTAATACTCTTTCCTCCAGCATTAGGCCCTGAAATTACTACTATTCTATTTTCAGAATCTAGATGTATGTCTTGTGGATGGGTTAGCTTGTTTTCCAATTTATGAGCTTGCAACAATAAAGGATGATAGGCTTTGGTATATGAAATTTGTCTTTCATCACTTGTGATTTCTGGAAGTAAACCTCCTATTTCTTTAGCATAACTTGCTTTTGCATGTGTAACATCCATTTCCAATAAAAAAGCATGCTGCAGTTCAAGGTAGGGTAGGTAGGGCCTAAAAAAATCAGTAAGTTGGCTAAGTATTTTCATTATTTCTTCTCCTTCTTCAAATTCCAAG
>Ga0228617_1000040_pt1 | contig 58761 bp, 62 predicted proteins | sample 18DmetaG_FD_190061 | JGI IMG/M metagenome (GOLD analysis project Ga0228617, IMG submission 190061) | Seawater microbial communities from Monterey Bay, California, United States - 18D | ecosystem: Environmental > Aquatic > Marine > Coastal | place: USA: California | collected 2016-10-20
AGAAATCGATGAAATTAAAATTTAAATTATGAAAAAACTAATCTTACTCTGCTCTTTATTCATCTTCGCTTGTAATAGTGATGATAGTTCGAATACGAATAACGACAATTCAAACAATCCTAATTCTGAAATAAGAATTTCTAAATTGGGGCTACATTCAATACAGTCTTGTTCGTCTCAAGCAGAAATAATGTCAGATAGTATTATAATGAATTATAACGGTCAAGGATTTTCTTCTATGCTAAGACAGTATCGTCGTTATTGTTATGAAAACGATTGGAATTTTGCGGATTATGATGGCTGGGTCGATGAAAATGTTGAGATATTTGATGATAGTTTAATTTTGGATTACCAATATTTAGCTGATAATCCAGAAGATAACTTTGGCGGGGTTTTACAAATTTCGCTAAATAATGACGGCAATATTTCATACATTCCTCACGAATCTCAAGAAGATGGATATTTGTCTTGGAGTTTTGAGTACAACAATGGGTATGTTTCTCAAGTGGTTATTAACGAAATTGACGATTATTATTCCACAGGGTTTATTGAAAGCACATACACATATAACTGGTTTCTTTATAACTCATGTAAATCTAATACTTAAAACAATACAAAAATCTGACCCCCAGAGAAGCGAATTAAATATTAGGGATAAATATAGGGATAAAAAAAAGAGACCCTTGATTAAAAAAAGTCTCTTTTAAGAAGTGGAGAAGAGCGGACTCGAACCGCCGACCTCTTGACTGCCAGTCAAGCGCTCTAGCCAACTGAGCTACATCCCCAAAATTTGCCGTAAATTTAAACAAATATTCTTGGGAGTAATCCTAAATGGTCAATTCTAAACAACTTAAAGAACACTTCAAATGTACTAAAAACTGACAGACATTTGACAGACATTGGCTTTTAGTTGTTTTCTCAACACGCTTTGTTCCAAAGCTACTGCGCTAAGATGTATCAAACTTGGACTAATACTTTGAAGTATTTTTTTTAAATTTAGATAAAATTAAATACTATGAAAAAATTAATATTACTAACTCTTTCATCTTTCCTTTTCGCTTGTAGTAGTGATGGAGATGGTGGAAATAGCACTGAATGTGTTGATTTTACAAGTGATATGTCAGCATCAGAAGTTGAAAATTTAATTTTAAATTCTTCTTATTGTCAGCAATTCATAGCAAATGAAGTTGAATTAAATGGAGCAATCATTTGTCAAGGATGGTATCCAATTAATGATGCTTATGGATACATATTCGAAAATGGGGCTTATTTGCAAATTCCAAGCACTTGTGTTGCCTTTGGATATGGAGGTGCAAATACTGAAGATTGTAATGAACTATTTGTAGAAAACTAAAAAAAACTAACTAAATGAAAAAACTTCTCTTATTCTCCGCTTTATTAATCTTCGCTTGTAGTAGCGATGATAGTAATGATTCAAATAATGTTAACGGAACTAATCTTAATGTTAAGCTATATGATTTAAATGTAACTGATTTGAGTAATCCTACACAAGAAATTAATTTAAATACTACATTAAGTTTAATTCAAATTGGATGTAATAGCTGGTCTGGTTCTTCAGCCGATTTCCCCGCTTTAGAAGCATTTGATGAGGACAATTTTAATGGTTATTTAGATTTTTGGTTTCACATCAATTCTCCGTTGAGTGAGGGGGTATATGAAATATCAAGCACTTCTGATTGTACAGAAAGATTTGAAAATGGTTACGAATCAACAGTAGCTCCGGATTTGTTCTTATGGAATGGCGATTTAATTTTTGATAGCTCCACAATTTATGAATTTACAGATGCAAATTTTGAAATAACTCAAGTTACTCCTAATACAATTTCATATAGTTTTAGCGGAACTGCTATTGCAACTGATATTTTCTCTGATGATACAATTGGTTATGTAGTAGCTACAATGAGTGTTAATAATGCTCCATATGAAACTCAATAAACTCACTAAATGAAAAAACTTCTCTTATTCTCCGCTTTATTAATCTTCGCTTGTAGTAGCGATGATAGTAATGAAAATAATAATGATAACAGTAACAGTGAGTTGCTGAATTGTGATGGTATTCCTGTTCCTACTATTGTTTACGGAACACAAGAATGGACTGTTGAAAATGCTGGGTGCGAATTAGGATAGAGATTAGAATTAATTTTTGAACCATTAAACAACCTATAGCGTTTACCATAATTATAAAACACTACATAGAAACGTTGATTGTTATCAGACTTAATTTTAGGATATTTGACACTCATTTTTGACACACTTTTGACAGACATTTAGTTTATGCGTCTTTAAGTGTTTAAAAATCAAGTGGTTAGGAAGTTTTACCTCTTGACTGCCAGTCAAGCGCTCTAGCCAACTGAGCTACATCCCCAAAATTTGCCGTAAATTTAAACAAATATTTCAATGCACAACTTAGTATGATTCGAAAAGCAACGGTTCTTGATCTAAATTCTATAATGCAAATCACCAAATCTTGTGCAAAACACATGATAAATCAGCAAATTTTTCAATGGAATGAGCACTACCCAAACAGAAATGCTTTTGAAAATGATGTACGGCGCGGTGAGTTGTATCTTTTTGAAAAAAACGAGATTATTATGGGGTCCATCGTTATGACAACAATCAAGGATGAAGAATATGTTCCTATAAAATGGCTTACAAAAGACAAAAATATTTACATCCATCGCCTTGCTGTTCATCCAAAATTTCAAGGAAAAGGTATTGCTCAAAAAATGATGACTTTTGCAGAAAATTATGCAAAAACAAATGGATATTTTTCTGTCCGACTGGACACTTTTTCACAAAATAAACGCAATCAAAAGTTCTACGAAACAAGAGGTTATAAACGGCTTGGAAATATCTACTTTCCAAAACAAAGCAAACACCCCTTCTATTGTTATGAACTTGTGTTTTAACTCTTTGTGTTCTGATTTTATGTATTTTTGAATCTAATTTAGCCTTCATTGAACACAACCATTACTAACAAGCAAATTAATACACTAGCCATACCGGCCATCATTGCTGGAATTTCGGAGCCTATCCTTTCATTAACCGATGCAGCCATTGTTGGACATATACCAAACAATGCAACTGAATCTCTTGCAGCAGTTGGTATTGTTTCTTCATTTCTATCCATGTTAATTTGGGTTTTAGGTCAATCTCGTTCTGCAATTTCTTCTATTATTTCTCAATATTTAGGGGCCAATAAACTTGATGAGGTCAAAAACCTACCTGTGCAAGCCATAGCTATAATACTGTTTTTGAGCGTTCTGATTTGTCTTGTAACCCTGCCGTTTTCAAATTCTATTTTTAAATTCTATAATGCAACAGGAACGCTTTTAGAATACAGTGTAGACTATTATAAAATCAGAATAATTGGATTCCCTTTTACGCTTTATACATTTGCAGTATTTGGTATTTTTAGAGGACTACAAAACACATATTATCCGATGGTCATTGCAATTATTGGTACAATTATGAATATTGTTCTAGATATTATTTTGGTCTATGGAATTACCGATATCGTCCCTGCTTTAAACCTTAGGGGCGCTGCTATTGCTAGTGCAATTTCACAAGTATTAATGGCTTTGATGGCTACAGTATTATTATTGAGAAAAACCCCTGTGTCGCTAAAAATTTCTTTCCCTTTCAACAAAGAATTGCCAAAATTCTTGCAAATGATTGGTAATCTCATCATTAGAACAATTGCCTTGAATTTAGCTTTGTACTTTGCCACCAGTTGTGCAACATCATATGGCACCAACTATATTGCGGCATACACCATAGCGATTAATTTGTGGTTTTTTGCAGCATTTGCTGTTGATGGATATGCAAGCGCTGGCAATATATTATCTGGTAAATTATTTGGTGCAAAGCAAAATGAAATACTTTTTAAATTGAGTCAACGCTTAACAAAAAAAGCATTAATTGTAGGCTTAATTATGGCTGGAGGTGGTGGTATTTTCTACTTCCAAATTGGTGCAGTTTTTACCTCTGATAGTGAAGTATTATCGAAGTTTTATGAAGTGTTTTGGATCGTTTTAATCATGCAGCCTTTTTGTGCATTGGCATTTGTTTTTGACGGCATTTTCAAAGGCTTAGGAAAAATGAAAGATTTGAGAAATGTTCTTGTAACTGCAACACTAGTGATATTTATTCCAGGATTACTAATTTCAGATTATTTAAACCTAAAATTACATGGCATTTTTATTGCATTTACCTTGTGGATGATTGCCCGAGGAATTCCACTTGTCGTAAAATTCAGAAAACAATTTTCACCCCACAAGCAAAAGCACTAACTTTGTTATAGCAATACAATACTAAAAAACACCATTAACTATGAATCATATTCGAATTACCAAACAATTTTCTTTTGAAACTGGCCATGCGCTATATGGTTATGATGGTAAGTGTAAGAATGTACATGGGCATAGCTATCGTTTGGATGTAACAGTTATTGGAAGTCCAATTACAGATTCGTCAAATGTGAAATATGGAATGGTGATTGATTTTTCTGATTTAAAGAAAATTGCAAAAGAAGAAATTGTAGATGTTTTTGATCACGCTACTGTTTTCAACAAAAACACCCCACATGTAGATCTAGCAAGAGAGCTTAAATCTAGAGGTCATAACGTTCTTTTGGTAGATTATCAACCTACAAGTGAAATGATGGTAATTGACTTTGCAGAGAAAATAAAAAGTCGTTTGCCAAAAAATATAAAGTTACATTCTTTAAAATTACAAGAAACTGCCACCAGTTTTGCAGAGTGGTATGCTACCGATAATTAATACTAAAAATGAAATCAATTAACCTCCCAAAAGGGAAAAACATTTACTTCACTTCAGATCACCATTTTGGCGCACCAAACCCGAGAGCATCAAAACCAAGAGAGGAGCGTTTTGTAAAATGGTTAGATGAAATTAAAAATGATGCAGGTGTTATTTTTATATTAGGTGATTTATTTGATTTTTGGTTTGAATACAAACGAGTTATTCCTAAAGGATTTACAAGAGTATTGGGTAAATTAGCTGAATTAACTGATAATGGAATAGAAATCCATTTTTTTGTAGGCAACCACGACCTCTGGATGAATGATTATTTTGAAGAAGAATTAAATATAAAAGTACATCACAACCCCAAACAATTTCAGCTCAATGAAAGTTTGTTTTTTATTGGCCATGGCGATGGACTGGGGCCGCATGACAAAGGATATAAGCGCATGAAAAAGGTGTTTGTTAATCCTTTTTTTCAATGGCTCTACAGATGGCTTCATCCAGATATTGGAGTGCGCTTTGCGCAATATCTTTCCTTGAAAAATAAACTCATATCTGGTGATGATGACATAAAATTTTTAGGTGAAAAAAAAGAATGGCTGGTACAATATGCGCAAAAAAAATTAGCAGAAAAACACTTCGATTATTTTGTTTTTGGCCACCGCCATCTTCCGTTAGATATTCAATTAAATCCCAAATCCAAATACATCAATCTTGGTGATTGGATCACGCACTTTACCTACGGCGTTTTTGATGGTAAAGAGCTCTTTTTGAAAAAATTAGAGTTCTAAAAATCTCAGATTGAGATTAAATTTTTATTAACCAATATTTTAAATAATGGAGTTTTTTGGAATCCCTCTTTTTGACGATGACTTTTATAAAATGATTTTTCGTTTTTTAATCAACATCTTTTTTTTAACAGCCCTCATTAAATATTCCTATTATAAATTTTCTGAAAAAGCCGATTACCTTTTTACGTTCTATTTGATAGGAACAATTGTATTCTTTTTATGTTTTACGCTAAAAAAATATGAAATTGATTTAGGTTTAGCTTTAGGGCTTTTTGCTATTTTTGGAATTCTTCGATACAGGACAGACCCTCTTAAGGTAAGAGAAATGACCTATTTGTTTGTTGTGATTGGTCTTTCGCTCGTCAATGCATTATCAAATAAAAAAATGAGTTATACAGAAATCTTCGTTGCCAATACAATAGTTGTAGCAATGGCATACTTTCTTGATCGATTTTGGAGTCAAAAAAAAACCAATACAAAAGATATTCTTTATGAGTCATTAGAGCATATTCGCCCAGAGCATCATGAAATTTTAAAAGCAAAACTAGAAGAAAAATTAGGGTTTGAAATTTTAAGCATCTCTCTTGGGCAAATAGACTTCAAGGCAGAAACTGTTAAAATTAAAATTCGTTACAAAAAATAATATGAAACCATTAAAACAAAAATATTTTGCATTTGTCCTGATTATTTTTTCTATATTTTCAACTCAAATGATTATCGCACAAAACAATAGCGACTTAGAGGGTTGGTGTAGTGTTGGATTAAACTTAAAAGCCACAAAAAAATTATCTTTTTCTGTATCAGAACACTTGAGGTCTAGAAATGATATATCTACAGTAAAAAATTATTTTACACAGATTAAAGCCAATTATGAAGTTTTGAATAACCTCGAGCTTGGCGGTGGTATTCGTTACATCACTAAAAATGATGATGTTGGAAATAAACAAGGTCTTAGAGCTTATTTCAGATATCAAATTGATGCGAGTTATACTCAGAAATTAAATAAAATAGGGGTATTATTTCGTTTAAGATATCAGAATAAAAATCAACTTGGAATGTCGGAAGAAGAAGGGGATATTGCACAAGAATTCATACGCACGAGAATAGGTTTTGGGTATAAAATTAAAGCTGTAAAATTGAATGTAAGACTGTTTGCAGAGCATTTTAATCAACCCAATAATTCAAAATTGGAGCAAACGGAAACTCGTATGAGATATACACTAAAACTAAGCCGAAAATTTAAAAAAATAGGCAACTTTACTGTTTTTTATGGAATACAAGAAAACAATTTGAATCAAGATAAAACAAACAAATCTTTTTTAGGTTTTAAATATGCCTATACCATTGATTTTACAAAATAAATCTCTAAACATGATTTTCGTGTGCTTCCAAATCACTTTCTAAGTCTAGTTTTCGGAAACTTGGCGAGACAAGACCTGTTGTTACGACAGTAATTAAGGTCATGGTCCCACCAAAAACTACAGCAGTAACAGTCCCCATAAGTTTTGCTGTAAGGCCACTTTCAAAAGCCCCCAATTCATTGGAGGACCCAACAAACATAGAATTCACAGAAGACACCCGCCCTCGCATATGATCGGGAGTTTTGAGTTGTAAAATCGTTTGCCGAATGACCATTGAAACACCATCCGTTACGCCGCTAAAGAAAAGTGCAGCAACTGAAATCCAAAATATAGAAGATAATCCAAATACAATAATAGAAACACCAAATCCAAAGACTGCACACAATAGTTTCAGTCCTGCTTTTTTACTGATAGGAATATAAGCCGTTATAAGCATTGTAAGGAAAGCGCCAACTGCTGGTGCAGCGCGTAATATCCCAAACCCTTCTGAACCTACTTTTAAAATATCTTGTGCAAAAACTGGTAGTAGCGCAACAGCTCCACCAAAAAGAACAGCAATCATGTCTAGACTTAAGGCGCCTAAAATAGCTTTTGTTTTAAATACAAAACGCACCCCCTCTTTTAAACTTTGCAAAACGGGCTCTCCTATTTTTGGATTCAAAACAGGTTTTTTTGTAATCAGTAATGCCAAAAGAAAAGCAATAATGACTAACACAAACACAATACACAATGACCAGTGTACGCCAATCCAATTTATGGTAAACCCTGCTAGTGCAGGACCTAAAATAGAGGCCATTTGCCATGTAGAACTACTCCATGTTGCTGCATTTGGATATGCTTTTTTGGGGACAATTAGGGCAACTAATGAAAAAATGGTTGGGCCAAAAAATGCACGCAATAATCCTCCAAAAAACACAAAAGCATAAATAGTATGCAAAATGGATTGTTGACTCCAAGTGGTAGAAACTGAGGTATCCGAAAGAAAGAATAAGCCAAAACTTATCAAAGAAAATAAACCAATGCACCATAAAAATAAGTTGCGCTTTTCGCTTTGATCAACAATATGACCTGCGAATAAAGCCATACTTAGTGCAGGAATAATCTCCATTAAACCTATAATTCCCAATGATAATGGATCTTTTGTTAGTGAATAGACTTGCCATTCGATGACAATAAACTGCATGGACCATGCGAATACCAACACAAAACGCAACAAAAGAAAAATATTAAATTCCTTAAATCTTAGCGCTGCATATGGGTCTTTATTAGCCATTGATTAGGGTTTTATATTTTTTAGTTTTAACTGTAAACTAATGTGGCCGTTCCATTCATTTTCATCAATTGAATAGACAATTTTAAATGGATTTTTATTTTTAATAATTTCTAATTGATCTCCAAGGCCAAAGCCAATACAATTAATTTTTGAACTATTGTTTTGAGATAATGTGACTTTTAGATGCTTGTTGTCTTGTCCTACACATTTTCCATATCCAGAGTCAATGACTTCTGAAGTCATAAAAACTGGAGACATGTTTTGTGGTCCAAATGGCGCAAATTGTTTTAAAATTCTATAAAATTTTGGGGTAATATCAGAGAGGTTTAACTTTGAATCGATAAGAAATTCTGGAGTTGTTAAATGAGAGGGCATTGTTTGAGAAACTTCCTTTTCAAATGCGCTCTTAAAGGCTTCGTAGTTTTCTTCTTTTAGTGTTAAACCTGCCGCGTATTTATGCCCCCCAAATTGTTCAATATATTGGCTACATTTTTGAAGCACTTTATACACGTCGAATCCGCGAACAGAACGAGCAGAAGCCGCTAAAAAATCGCCACTTTTTGTGAAAACTAATGTAGGGCGATAATACGTTTCAATCAATCTAGAGGCAACAATTCCAATCACGCCTTTATTCCAAGTTGGGTGATAAACTACTGTTGTGGAACATTCAACCTCCTCCAATTCTTCAATTTGAAGCAGCGCTTCTTTCGTAATTTCTTGGTCTAATATTCTTCGAGTTGAATTAAAGTCTTCTATTTCCTTAGATGTAATTTCTGCCTGCTGGATATTTTGTTCTTTGAGCAGTGCAACAGCATAGTTTCCATGCTTCATTCGCCCTGCTGCATTAATTCGCGGAGCAATAACAAAAACTACATCAGTAATGCTTAAAATGTCTTTTTTTATATTTTGAATTAAAGCCTGAAATCCAGGTCGTGGATTTGAATTTATAACTTTTAATCCATAATAAGCTAAAATTCTATTTTCACCAACAACAGGAACAATATCAGCACCAATTGCCGTAGCTACCAAGTCTAAGTAAGAGGTCAAATCTTCTATAGTTTCACCAAAATTTTGCCCTAGCGCTTGGATTAATTTAAATCCAACACCACAACCACAAAGCTCCTTAAAAGGATATGTGCAATCAGATCGTTTTGGATCTAAAACAGCTACTGCAGAGGGTAAATTTTCTCCAGGTAAATGATGATCACAAATGATAAAATCGAGTTCTTTCTCTTTTGCATATTGAACTTTTTCTATCGCTTTTACACCACAATCTAATGCGATAATAAGACTAAAATTATTGTCAAGCGCATAATCGATACCTTTGTAAGAAATCCCATAACCTTCATCAAATCTGTCAGGAATATATGTAGAAATTTGCGTGCTTTTTGATTCAAGATAAGTAGCCATTAGGGCCACAGAAGTTGTTCCATCGACATCATAGTCTCCATAAACCAAAATACGTTCATTATTGTCCAAAGCCCGTTGGATTCTTTCAACAGCTTTATCCATATCCTTCATTAAAAAAGGGTCGTGCAAATCTTTCAGTTGAGGTCTAAAAAATGTTTTGGCTTGCTCAAAAGTGGTAATTCCTCGCTGAACCAATAAAGCTGCAATAGGGTACTCCACCCCGAGTTTTTCTGCTAAATCTTTGGTTGTATTAACATCAGGGAATGGCTTTAGCGTCCAGCGCATTTTAATTATTTTTGAAAATGAATTTTAGTATTTATCGTTGCAAACTTGCGGAACATTTCCATAACTCCACAATATTTATCAATCGACAATTGTACAGCTCGATTACATTTTTTTTGATCTATTTGAGGTCCTGAAAAATAATAATTAACATGAACCGTTTGATAATATTTTGGGTGCTCTTCTGTGAGTTCACCTTCCACATCTATCTGTAGATTATAATCTGTTATTTTCATTTTTTTAAGGATATCAACGATATCAATTCCTGAACAGCCAGCTAAGGAAGAAAGCATCATTGCTTTTGGAGAAACGCCTTTTTGATGAGGAATACCTTCTTCAGTGGTGTCCATTAGCACATGATTCCCGCTTGGATTATCAGATTCAAAAAGCATTCCGCCTTTCCAGTGTGTTGTAGTTTTGTGGGCCATAATAAAATTATTTTTTGTTTATTGTTAGTTCAAAAATACTACTAAAAATTCAAACAATGCCATTAGTTACTCCATTAAACCCAGACCACGATTCAGAAACACAATCACTTGCTGATTTTTTTAATGAAACTCTAGGATTTTGCCCAAACTCGGTACTTACAATGCAACATCGGCCAGCTATAAGCAAGGCTTTTATCCATTTAAATAAAGCGGTTATGGCTAATGAAGGTCGGGTTACATCTGCACTAAAGCGTATGGTAGCTTGGGTCAGTAGCAACGCTACGGGTTGCAGATATTGTCAAGCACATGCCATTCGAGCAGCAGAGCGTTATGGTGCAGAAAATGAGCAATTAAATAACATTTGGGATTACAAAACTCACCATGCATTTAATGAGGCAGAACGTGTAGCTTTAGATTTTAGTTTGGCAGCGTCAGTGGTTCCAAATGTTGTGGGTGAGGATTTAAAAAAACGATTGTATGCGCATTGGAATGAGGGTGAAATTGTAGAACTATTGGGAGTGATTTCATTATTTGGTTATCTGAATCGCTGGAATGATTCTATGGGGACAAGTATTGAAAATGGCGCTATAGAAAGTGGCGCAAAATACTTAAAAAAACACGGTTGGAATAAAGGAAAACACGCTTAACAATCTTCTGACTAACGTCCAGAAATTACAATCACAATTTCTCCTTTTGCAGGGCTAGTGGTATAGTAATCCAATACGTCTTTTGCTGTGCCACGCTTAGTTTCTTCAAACAGTTTGGTAAGTTCTCTTGAAATTGAAACTTGTCGTTCCTCTCCAAAAATTTCACAAATTTGACCTAGGGTTTTTAATAATTTATGAGGACTCTCATAAAGGACTATTGTTCTTTGTTCTTGAGCCAATAATTTTAGGCGTGTTTGACGGCCTTTTTTTATGGGCAAAAACCCTTCAAAAATAAAACGGTCGTTTGGTAAACCAGAATTTACAAGTGCTGGAACAAAAGCTGTTGCGCCTGGTAAGCATTCTACGGGAATTTGATGTTCTATACAAGCTCTTGTCAATAAAAATCCAGGGTCTGAAATGGCTGGTGTACCCGCATCACTAATCAAAGCAATTTGCGTTCCGTTTTTGAGTTTTTTTAAAATTCCCTCAAGAGTTTTGTGCTCGTTATGCATGTGGTGTGAATGCATAGGCGTAGAAATTTCAAAATGTTTGAGAAGTTTTCCAGAAGTTCTTGTGTCTTCAGCTAAAATCAAATCAACATTCTTAAGCGTAGAAATTGCACGAAGCGTAATATCTTCGAGGTTTCCAATGGGTGTTGGCACAATGAATAATTTCATATCCTTAAGTTTAACTTCAAAGGTACAATGTTTTGTTCCTTTTTACATAAAAAATATTATAGCGACACTTAATAAAATATAATTTGTGAGTTTAATAATTTGTTTTTAAGTTTACACTATCCAAAAATTAGCTCATCCCAAATTTACTAACTATGGAAAAGTACCTCGAAAAAGCAAAAACAATTTTAATTGAATACGGCCCGAACGTTTTATACGCCTTAGGATTATTAATTGTTGGATTATTTCTCATTAAAAAAGTAGTCAACTTTACTAAAAAGATTATGTCTTCTCAAAAAGTTGACACCACTCTTCAAAATTTTCTTACAAATATCATTTCTATTGGCCTAAAACTACTGCTAATTGTGGCAGTCATATCAAAGCTTGGAATCGACACTACTGCCATTGCAGCAGCTCTAGCCGCAGCTGGACTTGGAGTTGGATTGGCACTTCAAGGCGCTTTGTCTAACCTTGCTGGCGGAGTGCTTATTATCGTTTTTAAGCCTTTCAAAATTGGTGATCTTGTTGATGCTCATGATGAAATAGGCATTGTAAAGGACATCAATATTTTTACTACTCAAATTGTAACCCCTGATAATAAGCGTGTTATTATTCCCAATGGCACATTGGCAAATAGTAATATAGTTAATTATTCTGCGGAGGGTAAACTTCGTGTAGACCTCACTATTGGTGTGGGTTATAATGAAGATATCAAGGAGACAAAAAAGGTGTTGTTGGATGTTTTAAAACATCATAATAAAGTTTTAGAAGATCCACAACCTTCGGTTGATGTTGAAGCGCTTGCAGATAGTTCTGTTAACTTTGCTGTTCGGCCATGGTGCATGGTAGAAGACTATTGGAATGTTTATTTTGGTATTACTGAAAATTGCAAATTAGCACTAGACAAAGCTGGAATCGAAATTCCATATCCACATTCTGTTGAAATACACAAACAGGATTAATTTTTCTTTGAAGGAATTGCTATAAAATCTTTTAGATAAAAGGGCTCAAAATAGGCTAAATCTTCAAAATTTTTTGCTTTAAATTTATTGAAAGAAAGTCTACACATTTGTTCTGCTGAGGGTAATTGAGAATCAAAATAAGCATTAGGATGTTGGATTAATGTTTTGGTTTTTTCTACCCCAGTGCCTACAAAATAAACTGTCTGGTTTTGTAAAATATTATTGTAGGAATTTTCGTCAAGAATTTTTGCGTTAGTTGGCTCAATACAATTATACTCAGAGTCAAATGTAGAGGCATATACTTCCATTCTGCGTGCATCAAGCATAGCTACGATACATCCATTTTTGATTTGTTGTTTGTAAGCAAGTGCTTCTAGGGTAGGCACAGAAATTAAAGGAATATCTAATGCAAAACAAAGCCCTTTTGCAGCAGAAACGCCTATCCTCAAACCCGTATAAGACCCTGGCCCTTTGCTGACCGCCACTGCAGCTATTTCAGATTTTTGAATATTGGTCTTTTTTAAAACCTCATCAATATAAACGTGTAGTCGTTCTGCATGAGAATACTTTAAACTATTGTCTTCATTTACACAGACAGTTTCACCATCCTTTGCAAGTGCAACAGAACAGTTTGTTGTAGAAGTTTCAATGTTTAAAATATATTTCATTTTACAATACTAATGATTTCCCAAGGTAAAAGTCTAAAACTTTTGTTTTAAAAACAAAATCATATTTAGCTCTCACAAGACTAGATTGTGCGTTTATAAGTTGAACTCTATTTTGTTCCAAATCAAATGCATTGAGTGCTCCAATGTTGTAACGTTCCTGAGCATTTTCAAAAGAAAGTTGCCGAGATGCTACTGATTTTTGAGCAGAAACATAAGTTTTTAAAGCAGCCTTGGCGTCTGTAAAAGCTCTTTGAATATTACTTTCCAAATCTAATTTTGCTTGATCTAGCGCAAGTTTTCTGTTTTCAATCTGAATAGAGGATTTAGCTAAATTGGTTTTATTTTGAAACCTTGAGAAAATAGGAATATTTAGATTTACATTAAAACTATGTCCTTTATTATCATTAATCTGTTGAAAAAACGAGTTGGAACTGTTGAGGTTTGAAAAGTTTGCCCCTGTATTAAGTCCATATCCAAAGGTAACGGTTGGATAGAATCCACTTTTTGAGATTTCTCTCCCCAACTCTGCAGATTCAATATTTTTTTCTGCAACTTTTATTTCGCTTCTGTTTTTGAAAGCATGTTCCAAAATAGGTTGAACATTATCATACATAAGTGCTTCCGAAGGGGCGTCAAGTTTAATGATTTCAACATCAAATCCATCAAAAGGAACTTGTAAAACTTGAGACAACGATAAAAGCGCTAAGGTATAATTGTTTTGAGAAACGGTAAGTTGTTGTTCGTCATTGGCAAGTGTAGCTTCAGAATCAAATACATTTGCTTGTGGCTGAGTTCCGGCCGCTACCAGTTCTTTTACACGTTCTAGCTGTTCTGCAGAAAATTCAAATTGTGCTTGTGCTATAATTAGATTTTCTTTATTCAATAACACATTTAAATAAGAGTTTACAACATTCAGTGCAACATTGTCTTTTATTCGGTTGTACTCTTCTTCGTTAGCTTCTTTATTAATTAAAGATTGCTTATAAATATTAGTGTTTCTAAAGCCATTAAAAATGGTTTGTGAAATATTGACTCCAAGATTTGTAGAATGAAAGGTTCGATCCACAAAATTTCCGTCAAAAACCTCAACATTTCCAAGATTCAAACGTTGCGAACCATTCATTGAAAGTGAAGGCAAAAAATTCCCTTTTGCGGCAATAATGTCCTGATAATTAGTGAGTAAAGAATTTTCGCTTTGCTTTACAGAAATATTATTTTTCAAAGCGTAGTCTACACATTCTTTTAAAGTCCATTTTTTCTGAGCCGTTACTGTGATTGTACAAAATGTAAAAATCAGTAGGAGTAGGTGTTTCATTATTGTATTGATTTGAATATTAGTCATTATCCTCTTCATCATCCTCATTGTTTTCTTCAGAAGCTTTATTCCAAACTTTAATCTTATCGGTTTCTTCAACACCATCAGTAATTTCAACATTGATGCCATCAGAAATTCCAATTTCTACATTCTTCTTTCTAAATGTTCCATTGTCGTTTAGAATTTCTACAAAAGGTTTTTCTGTTATTCTGTTAAATTGAAGTAAGGCCTCTTTTATAACCATAATACTATCTTTACTTTCTACCTCAATTTCTGCATTGGCACTGTAGCCTGCACGAATTTTATTGCTCGACTTTACTTCAACATCGGCTTTTATGACAAACTGAACTGCTCCTGCTTCTTCAATTCCTTTTGGTGCTACAAAAGTGAGTTTTGCTGGGAATTCTTTTTCATTGATGGCGCCAAGAACAACTTTAATTTGTTTTCCTTCCTCCAATTTCCCAACTTCCGATTCATCAACTTTACCCTCAAAAATCATTTTACTCATATCTGCAATAGTTGCAATGGTCGTTCCTGCATTGAAATTATTACTTTCAATGACTTGATCACCTTCTCTAACTGGAATTTCTAATACTGTCCCAGAAATTTGAGCAACAATATTGGTGTTGGCTGACCCCCCTCCAGAAATAGAACCTTGTTTAATGATTTGATAATCGTTTTGGGCTTGATTATAATTTTCTTCTGCTTGATTCAAACTCAACTCGCTATTTTCGAAATCTTGTCTAGAAATCACTCCTTTGTCATAGAGGGCTTTGTTTCTATCATACAAGGTTTTTGAATTATTAAAAGATAGTCTTGCTGTTTTGATTCGGCTTTGAGCACTAACCAAGGCTTGTTCATTTGGTACGACTCGAATTTTGGCAATCAAATCTCCTTTTTGAACCAAATCGCCTTCTTCAACTAGGATTCTATCAACAATTCCAGAGATTTGAGGTTTTAGTTCAATTTCTTCTTCGGGATTCAATTTTCCAGTGGCCACAATTTTAGTGTCCAAAGTTGTATAAAATGGTAGTTCTGTTTTATAATCCACCACTTCTTTCTTATTAGAATCTTTAAAGTATTTCAATACAAATACTAAAAGTAATAGTAATACAATTCCTAAAATAATTTTTACTGTTTTGTTCATTTTTATAATTTATTTATTCTTCTCTTAATGCTTCTATGGGTTTAATACTTGTTGCTTTAAAAGCTGGGATCAAACCAATTAATGTTCCTAATATGACAAGTATAATGAGGGCCACAAAAATAACGGATATAGATACAGAAGCGTTTACTAATGTTGCATCGTCGCCTTGCCCCCATACACGATCTATGACAATTAAAATCCACCCTCCTGAAATAATTCCTAATAATCCAGAAGTCATAGTTAAAAATACCGCTTCAACAACAATTTGGCGTTTAATTTCAAATGGAGTTGCTCCCAATGCCCGCCGCACGCCTATTTCCTTTGTGCGCTCTTTTACTGTTATGAGTAATATGTTTCCAATTGCAAAAACACCCGCTATTAACGTTGCAATTCCAACAAACCATGTTAAAAATTGCATCCCCGTTAAAAATCCTGTGATTTTTTTAAACTCTTTACCAAGATTAAAACTTCCAAATGCTCTTTTGTCTCTAGGATGTATTTTATTTAAATTTCTTAACAATAATTTAGTGTCTTCTTCTATTTGTTTGATATTATACTCTGATTTTCCCGTAATTACAATCCAACCAATTTTATCTCCTTGATTGTAAAGCTGCTGAAAGGTTGAAAATGGAATATGAATATCACTACTAGGGCCCATATTGACATTACCATTTTGAAAGACACCAATGACAATAAAATTAATACTGTTCATTTGTATGTTTGCCCCTATTGGATTTTCGTCTTTCTCAAAAAGTTGTTTATAAATATCTTCCGAAATAACAGCCACTTTTTTCTTATCATTGATGTCATTTTGATTGATAAAACGACCTTTTATCATTTTCTTTTTCTGAACCTTATCTAAAAGCGGATAATCGCCATCAATACCGTAAGTCCCTGAAAGAAAATTCCGAACTACTAAGCCTTGATTACGATTCCTTGGCACCACAAACTCTACGCCTTCTACGTTGTCTTTTATTTTATTGACATGGCCCATTTTGAGGCGTACTCGTTTTCCCTCCTGAAACCCCTTGAATGGCATACTTGTACTTTGCCCCCAAACAAAAACACTATTTGTTGCAAAGTCTCCAAAGAGACGATTAAAAGAGTTTTCCATCCCTCGTGCAGCACCTAAAAGTGCGATTAAAAGTAAAATCCCCCACCATACACCTATCATAGTAATTGCAGTACGCAATTTGTTCTTAGTCACACTGTCGTAGACTTCTTGCCATGTATCTCTTTGAAATAAAAATTTTATCATGCTAATCGTCTCTTAATGCTACAATAGGTTTTATTTTTGAGGCTTTTTTTGCTGGAACATATCCTGCCAATGTTCCTGCCGCAATTAGTGTAAATGTCGCAGCTATCACTAACGATTGACTTACGCTTGGGTTTGTTATAAAGTAGGATTTTAGGCTTGGCCCTACCCATTCTAACACCCCTACTCCAGCCAAAAGACCTAAATATCCGGCAATGGTTGTAATTAATATTGATTCAATCAAAATTATAGAAATGATCGCTCGTGGAGATGCCCCCAATGCTTTTCTAATCCCAATTTCTTTGGTGCGTTCCTTTACAATAAAAATCATAATATTACTAATTCCAACAATTCCAGCAATGAGAGTCCCCATCCCTATAATCAAAATTAAAATTCCCAATACAGAAGTCATTTGATTGATGCCTTTGTTTTGCATAGCCATATTGAAAACTCGAATGGCTCTTTGATCATTTTTGGCTACAGAAAAACGCTCTTTCAATTTCTTTTCTAAATCTAAACTAAAGTCTATAGCTTGATCATAATCATATTTTGGATTATAAGTTAGATTGATTTGATCTACATAATCGTTATTACCATAGATGAGCTGTGCTGTAGTTAATGGCATGTAAATAAAGCGCTCTTCATCATCCCCTCCATCATCTTTAAAGACACCAATAACTTGATATGGAATGCCACTCAAATTAATGTATTTGCCTAATGCATCCTCTTTTAAAAATAAATCTTGTCGTACCAAATCACCAATTACAATAGATTTGGAACGCGCTTGCATGTCACGTTGGTTGAGGTAGCGTCCCTGCGTTACTTTTGTTTTTTCTAAATATTGATGATCTGGATGAACTGCCCTTAAAGAATAATCGTTTTTTTCGTTTTTATAGCTGGCAGATACATTTCGATATATTCTAGAAGTTATAAATTGAATACTCGAATCAAAATCCGACTTGATGTAATCATAATCTTGATTTTTAAATTGAATTTTACGCCCGGCTTGAAGTCCTTTGTTGGCCTTAGTAGTTCGGCCAGAACGAATATAGACGGCGTTAGCTGCATCATCTACAAAAGCTTCTGAAAATGTATTATTAAGTCCATTGGCTAAACCAAATAGTATAGTAAACAAAAGAATTGCAAAAGCAACCGTAAACCCAGAAAGCAAACTTCGTGTTCGGTTTTTGTTAATACTTTGAAATATTTCTCTCCAAAGATCGATATCAAACATGTGCTTCTACTCTTACTTGTTTTACAAAATTATCTTCCATAATGACACCATCTTTTAGACGAACAATGCGTTTACACATTGCGGCAATATCTTCCTCATGGGTTACAATTAATATAGTTTTCCCTTCGTCGTTAAGTTGCTGCAAAAAGGCCATTATATCATAAGATGTTGTGGTGTCTAAAGCTCCTGTTGGCTCATCGGCCAATAGAAGTTTTGGCTCAGAGGCCAATGCTCTTGCAATAGCAACACGCTGTTTTTGACCACCAGACAACTCGCTTGGCAAGTGTGTTGACCAATCTAAAAGACCTACTTTTTTCAAATGAAACTTAGCTTTTTCTTGACGCTTTTTGCGTTTCAAACCCTGATAATAAAGCGGCAAAGCAACATTTTCCAATGCATTTTTATAATTAATCAAATTAAACGATTGAAAAATAAATCCTAAAAATTTATTTCTATAAACCGCTGCTTTTTTTTCTGTTAGATTTTTGATAGGAACTTCGTCAAGAATATAATCCCCTTCATCAGCTTCGTCGAGCATTCCAATAATATTGAGAAGTGTAGATTTTCCAGAGCCTGATGATCCCATAATGGCGACCATCTCGCCTTTTTCTACAGAAAGATCAATCCCTTTTAATACATGAAGGCTAGAATCTCCTATTGGATAAGATTTGTGAAGCTTCTGAATTTTTAACATAATAATTTTTTGCTTGTTAAGTATTATAGATATGACGAAATATCTTGTCTTTTGTTACAGTTTTGTTTAAAAAAATAAACGAAATCTAAATTTGAATGGTTTTACTAAAAAAATAAATCTGTTTTTCTGCTTTATTTATTTTTTGATTTATATTTATTTCGACTTTTTTGTAGTGCCCAACATTAGAAGTCATAATATTTATCATTTAAAAACAGATCCTACTTATTGCCACCCAAGAAGCAAAAGAAATATTACTTGTAAAATTAGGCAATAGAATTAAAACTATTAGAAAAAGCAGAAACCTATCTCAAAAAGCTATGGCCGAAAAATGTGGTATGGATTTCGCTAGTTATTCAAACATCGAAAATGGCAAACGAAATGTTACTGTTTTTACACTTCAAAGAATTATAAACGTGCTTAAATTATCATTTAATGAGCTTTTTAACTTTTAGGAATTACTAGAATTTTTTCTCATATATCTGTATAAAAACAGGGCTAATCCACCAATAAGAATGTAAGGTATAACCATGAGATAAACAATACCATCATTTACACCTTTTGCTGTGGTCTGTCCAGCTTCACTTTCCAATACGGCTCTACACATCGCGCATTGAGCATTGGTATAAAAACCAAAACAAATTAAAAATAAATATGTAAAGACCTGTTTCAAAATTTAGACGTAATACGGAGCAATCATTAGATAAACAATAACTCCTGTGATGGCCACATAAAGCCAAACTGGATAGGCATATTTTACAATTTTCTTGTGAGTAGCAAAATCTCTCAGATAAGCACGAACATAACTATGAAGAACCAATGGAATCACTATAACTGAAAGTATAATATGAGAAATTAAAATAAAATAGTAAATGTATTTTATTGTGCCTTTACCTTCAAAAGGTGTTGGATCACTTGTCATGTGATAGGCAACATACATTAAAAGAAAAACTAATGAACACGCCACTGCAGTTTTCATTAAATTTTCGTGCAAAGACACTTTTTTGTTTTTTATGGCCCAAAGCGCTGCAAGTAGTAATACGGCTGTAATCCCATTTATTGATGCATAAATAGGTGGTAAAAATGTAAGTGCTTCAACGTTTGGAATTCGAATTCCAAAAAGCAACGCAACTACAACCGGTATGGCTATAGAAACAATATTGATCCACAATTTAAATTTCTTATCTATTGGTTTTGGTGTGCTACTCATTTTTAAGTAATTTTAAAATATCTTCTTTTAGTGCTGAAATTTCTTCTAATTCGCCCTCATCATTTATTTGCTCTCTTTCGCTGATGACACCTTTATAATATATTTTTGGGTTGCCAAAATCATCTGTTCTAGAACGAATATAACCCTCTTTATCTATAAGTGCAAAATTTCCTGAATGCTCAAAACCTCCTGCTGCGCCTTCCACTTCTGCAGCATAGAGATTGAATCCTACATTAGCTAAATTATAAATATCTTCTTGTTGTCCTGTTAGAAAATGCCAATTTGGATTTGTTACCCCATATTGATCTGCATAATTTTTCAAGACCTCAACAGTATCATAATTTGGGTTTATCGTAAAGGATGCAATTCCAAAATCGTTGCGTTTAGGAAAGGTGTTTTGGATATTAACTAAATTTTGATTCATTTTTGGACAAATGGTTGGACATGTTGTAAAGAAAAACTCTACTAAATACACTTTCCCCTCAAAATCTTTATTTGTGATAACTTTCCCATATTGATTGGTAAAACTAAAGGGCATCACCTTTTTTCGTTCGCCATTGATGACTAAATATGAAAGTTGTGCGTCGTCTTTTGTTTGTAGCTTAACATCAACGCTTCTACTCTCTATTCTTGTAATGTCTTTGTTTTGTATTCTATCAATTATTTTTGGAATAAAAATAATTCCAAAAACAAGAACAATAAAGGCGATGCCTACGTATGAATAATTAGTTGATTTCATTGTTTAATAGATCTTCGGCCCTACGGGTGGTTGAACTAAAATTCCCTTTTCGTTTTTGGCGATATTCTGTAAAAAGAATACGCATGTCTTCACTCATTTTATTTTTCAACTCGGCAACTTCAAGAACATTGTAGGAGGACATAGAATAAATTGGAAAATTTTCTTCTTTTTGGGCTTTTGTTCTATCATCCAAACGTCCTCGTTGATGTTTTTCTTTATCAATAATAAAAACATCATTTGAGGCTAAATCGGGACGAAGGGCCTCTGAAATTCTTAAATTGGTATATGTCTCTTTGATATCATCGTCAGAGCCAAAAGCAAACGTCCAATATTCTAGAGGCTCAAAACTGTTGAGTTCTTTTTTTAATTCTTGTGCTTGCTGTTTTGCAGTTTCAGGTAATAAAATTATAATTTGAAAACGTTTAAATCCACGAAATTTATCGTAAACTAATTCTTTTAAATTTAAAGCTCGGGTGGCATCATCCATAGGGTTCTGCCCTAAAAAACCAAGTACAGTCAAGTGATTTTCTAAACGAATTTTAGTTCCGTCTTCTGCTTGAAAATTAGTGAGCTCAGGAATGTTACTTTTAACGATATCAAGTGTAGTATAATTGTGTTTTGAAGGGTAAAGGAACAGCAAAAATAGTACTGGTAGAAAAAATAGCACAGAAAGCACCAATGGTTTTTTAATTTTTGCAATCATCATAGTACAAAAGTAAAAAAGACGGTTATAATTGACCGTCTTTATTAACATAATATATTCTTAATTTTTAAAAATCTCTTTTGATAAATCCATTGGTATATACAGATTCAATATAACCTCCTTCTTGTAACAAAATAAATATCAGGTAACAAATAAGAAATACTGTAGTCCAAACAACAAGTCTTCTTAAAGCTTTTGTTTCATCGCGCATGTGCATAAAATCCCAAGTGATATAGTAGGCTTTTATAATGGTTAGTACAATGAATATTAAGTTTAGACTTTTGGTGTAAATAAATGCGGAAAATATAATATTTAAAAGTGTTGCTCCAACACCTCCTTCAAATGGTGTCATTGAAGGGCTCATAAGGGCTTCTGGTTTATAAATACCGAGAACAACTTCTACTGCTGTTATAATGGTGAGTAACAGAAGTACTCCCCAAATTTTTTGAGTATTGGATTTAAATTTTATTAACCCTCTGAAAATTTCTAATTTATGTGCGTGATCTGCCATTTTTAAAAAATTATTATATTAAACAAGGTAAAAGAATGTAAAAACAAATACCCATACCAAATCTACAAAGTGCCAGTATAGCCCTACTTTTTCAACCATTTCATAGTTTTTTCTGCGCTCATAAGTTCCAATAATAACATTAAAGAAAATAATGATATTGATGACAACTCCAGAAAACACATGAAATCCATGAAACCCTGTGATAAAGAAGAAAAAGTCAGCAAATAATGGCGCGCCGTATTCGTTGACTTCCAAATTAGCGCCTTTTACATAACGCTTCCCATTAGCTTTCAATTGTGCTAAGGATTCTTCTCTTGATAAAACTGTTTTTTCTCCTTCTTCATTAATGGTTTGGGTACGCACCAAAATATTTGGGTGTGACTCTAATCCATGATAAATATCTTCCACAGAAAATGCAGGTAAAGCACCTTCATCTACAAACCAAATCCCATTTTTGTTTTGGTGTTGTGTTCGTTCGGTATGAGCTGCTACAACAAATTCCTCAACAGCTAATCTTTTGAAAACATCTTCGCCGTCAATATTTTTGTATTCGCCAAACTGCAGAATATTTCCTCCTTTTGTTTGAACAGCACCATAATCTCCTTGAATAAATGTTGCCCATTCCCAAGCCTGAGACCCTACAAATATGATTCCACCAATTATTGTGAAAAACATGTACCAAATGACTTTATTTTTCTTCATTTGATGCCCAGCATCAACCGCTAGTACCATTGTAACTGATGACATAATCAGCACAAACGTCATAAAAGCAACATAAATCATAGGGAGTTCTTGCCCATGTAAAAAAGGTACGTGTGTAAATACCTCATCAGCAATAGGCCAATAGTCTATAAATTTAAATCTTGAAAATCCATAAGCGGCTAAAAAGCCAGAAAATGTTAAAGCATCTGAAACAATGAAAAACCACATCATCATTTTTCCATAACTTGCTTTTAATGGCTGATTGCCTCCGCGCCAAGTTTTTCCTTCTGTTCCTGTGCTAACTACCGTAGAATTCATAGCTGAAATAATTTTTTGAGTTGTGCAAAAATAATCATTTTATTTAGTTAAAGAAATATAAAAAGAAAAAGAGATACAGCCACAAAATGTCAACAAAATGCCAAAAGATTGAAACCAAATCAAATCCTAGTTTGTTTGTTGGGGTATATTTCTTTTTTAAGTGGTTGATAATGACCACAATAAGGCTTATTAACCCCACCAAAACATGTAGAATATGAACTACTGCAATGATGTAAATGTAAGACATTGTAATGTTGCTTGTTGGCCCTGTAAAATTATATCCCGATTGAATAATTTCACTAAATCCTGAAAATTGAGTGTATATAAACGCCAATCCCAAAACAAAAGTCCCCAAAAGAAGTGATATACTTAGTTGGTTTTGGTGCTTCAAAAGCGCTTTTTTTGAAAGATAAAGCACTAAACTGCTAATAACAATTATAATTGTACTTGCTGTAAAAGATTCTGGAAGTTGAAAATTTGTGAGCCAATCTTCGCGAGTACTGCTCACAATAAAAGCACTTGTTAGTCCTCCAAAAGACATAACAAGAGAAATAATTCCAAACCAGAGCATCATTTTTTTTGCTCTGATATTTTTTTCTTCAGGTGTTCCTTGTGTTAAATCCATATCAAATAAATTTATCTAAAACATAGATGAGTTGTAAAACGGTAATATAAATAACGCTAACGAGCATCAACTCACGCGCAACTTTGTCTGTTTGATGCTGAAAGAGCCTAAAACCAAAATATAAAAAAACCAGACCTATCGCGCCAATTAGTATTGCAGCAACCAAAGAAAGTTCAAGAGCTCCTGTAAATCCAAAAGCTGGAATTAGTGAAATTAGAACAGTCCAAGTGATATAAATAATGATTTGTAAAATGGTGCCTCTATCTTTTGCCGCTGTTGGCAACATCAAAAAGCCTGCTTTCTTATAATCGCTATCCAAAAACCATGCAATGGCCCAAAAATGTGGAAATTGCCAAAAGAATTGTACCATAAAAAGAACCCCTGGTTCTAAATCAAACTTTCCAGTAAAGGCCACCCACCCTAGCATAAAAGGAATGGCTCCAGGGATGGCTCCAGCAAAAACTGATAGCGGTGTTTTTTGCTTTAGCGGTGTATAAACACTGGTGTATAAAAATATTGAAATGGCCGCAAACATTGCCGTTTTTGCATTAATGTAGTACAATACTGAAAGTCCAAAAACAGTCAAAATAGTTCCCAAAATAAAAGCATTAGTTGCCGAGATTTTGCCTGTAGGCAGAGGCCTTTTTTGCGTCCGAAGCATAAGTTTATCTAAATCGCGCTCAATGATTTGATTAAAAACATTGGAAGCGCCTACCATACAATAACCCCCAATTGCGAGCAATATCAAAACTAAATAATTCACTTGATCTGCTGCAAGTAGATATCCTGCAATAGACGAAAAAACAACACTTAAAGACAAGCCCATTTTTGTGATGGCTTTAAAATCCTGAAAGCGACTAGCAACACTTATGGATGGGACAGCTTGTTGGTTCATAAAAGAAGAATGCTTCTGATTTGCGCAGCAAAGATAATCCTTAATTGCGTCTAAATCAATATATTCTTTAAAGAAAAAAGAGGAAATAAAACTGCGTTAACTACAATATAAATCTATAGGTCGCTTTAATCAAAAATATATTTTGAGGTTGTTGATCCAAAATCCCTGTTTGAAATCCATCAACAAGGCCTTCGCTTGTGGAAATATTGGCTCTTGTCCCTTGAGACCAGACCAAAAATAACTCAGATCCAGGAATATATTCCCAACGCATTACTAAATTTGAATTGAATTGTACGTAAGAAAAATCAGGATTACTAAAACTATAATCCAAAACCCCATCTGAATTTTCATCAATCTCAAAAGAACCATTGTTAAGCTCTATTTCTGAAGAATTAAAAGCATAAAAACGATCATTTAATCTGTCAGCTGTAGCATTTGTAACATATTTGAAGTCCGTATAACGTCCTCTAGAAATAAAAGGTTGTGCATAATATTGAATCGTGAGGTTAGGATTGATGGTGTAGTTTATGCGAAAAGAAGCACTGAGCGTTTGATTATCAATTGTTCCTAATATATAGCGTTTTGAATTACTAAAGTCTACTTGTGTGACATATTGTGTCTTGCTTGGACGAGATTCAAGTTCAGGTGAAAAAGAGATATTTAATGCATTTATGGGCTGATAATTCAATCTTGCTTCCAGCTTAAAAAAAGAAAAATTATCTTCTGCTGCTTGAGAATGAATGATACCAAATCTAGCTACAAACTTTTTTCTATCATCCGTATTAACAAATAAAAATTTGAAATTTTCTTTAGAAAATCGCCATCGTGGACCCCCACGTAAAGCCGAGTTCAAGAAAATTCTTGGCTTATGTGTAAAGCCAATACTCATGCCCCAGTTATTCAAAAAATTAAGCCTTGAGCGAAAATCATATTGCGTTCTATTATGATTCCCTTCAAAGTCATATGACGTAAATTGATTAAATCTTAAGGATAAATCTCTAAAAACAGAAACTGGCTTTGCGATGTTATACCTCACATTAAAAAATTGAAATTTTTGATCTGCTCGCCGTAAAAATCCAATATCATTGAGTTCTAATTCTGGAGAAGACCATTTGAACCCTGTATCGTAATTCCAGTTTTTGCCTCCAACTTTTCCAATTTCAAAAAGGCCTCCAGTTCCTGTAAGTGACGTTCTATTGGGGTCCACTTCCAGATGAGTGGCATCAACTCTATTAAAAAGGTGTGTCAAATTCTCTTGAGTTGATTGTATGGCTTCTGGGCTTCCATTGACATGACTCATTACAAAATTTGTCTGTACATAATACGCACGATTTTTCCATTGGTGTTTAAAATCAACGCCGCCTGAGTAGGCGGATTTTCTTAGTCCTGATGTTGCTTCAGAAATAGAACGGTTTGTTGCTGTAAACATACCGCCCAAAAATGTGTTTCTTTTATTCATATCTTTTTGGACTCTTCCAACAAAGTAATTTGTGAAAGGTTCTGCCTCTGCTTCACTAATCGTTCCATTGGAATTAATTTCGATATACTCCTTAGTTGTCATGCTTTCTAAAACTCCAATAGACCAACCATTCTTAGTTTTTCCACTAAATTTTGTAGCACCTAAAATCGTTGTATTTTGCGGTCGATCTGTATATGACCCGGAAGTTGTTGAGGGATACACCTGTGGCGATCTTCCTATTCTTCTTGAAAAAAATAAATTATCCCTATTCCCTGCAAAACGATAATCGAAAATATTTTTGTTTTCAACAAAAAACGGCCGTTGCTCTCTGTTAAAAACTTCAAAACCGTCCAATGCAATAGTTGCAGGATCGGCTTCTACTTGACCAAAATCTGGATTTACAGTTATATCTAATGTTAAATCATTAGTAACACCAATCTTAGCGTCCAGACCTGCATTAATTCTATAGTCTCGACCATCCCTGTAAGGATTGCCTTGTTCGGCCTCATAGGTTTGCAGTTGTGCTACAGTAAAAGGTTGTATTTCAAGTTGCTTCTGAGGTTTAATATTTTTAATTCCTATAAGCTCACCAGCTTCGCTAACCCATCCTGCAGAGCCTACAGGTATTCTATCCCATGCCGATAATTCATTCTCTCTAAAAAGATTTCGAGTAACATTGAGTCCCCAGATTTGTTCTTGATCATCTCCAAAACGCAACTGACTCAAAGGAATTTTGAGTTCAGCAGACCACCCTTTTGAAATAATTTGAGCTTTAGTGCTCCAAATTGGGTTCCAACTATCATCAATATCTTGACCATTTTCAGTAATAAGTTCATCGCCTCGAACCCCAGCAGCAGTTACTGTAAATAGAAATGCTGTACGAAGGTCATGATAGCTGTCTATTAATATATTTACTCTATCGCCTTCAAAACCATCACGCCTTGAAAGCCTTTTTGTTATTGTTTCAGGAGCAGAATCTAAAGCCAAAATTGCAATGTATAAATGTTTTTGATCATACAGAATTTTAAATTTTGTTTGCTCTGTTGGAGGGGTGTTTTCATCTGGGTTAACTTCAACAAAGTCTGCCCCCCATTCTACCAAATCCCATATAGAGTCATCAACAAGTCCATCAACCTTTGGTGAATTTTCTGGGCTAATTTCTGTTGTATAATATTGTTTTGGTGAAATTATTTGAGAAAAAGCAAATAGTGGCAAAAAGATAGCTGTAATTAGGTATTTGTCAAAAAAAAGTTTTTTCATAGGTACAATGAGTAGGCTTAAGGTGCTAATAATTTGCACAAATGTACAAGACTGAAATTTATATTCTCAATCATTTAGAAAAGTTTAACTCATATTAGCTGATACCGTAAAGAGTATCACTAAAAAATAACCCCAAAAAATAAGCAGTACAAGATTTTGTTAATAACAATTTATAATTGTAGATTTGCAAACTCTTTTTTTAGGAGGAATGTATAATTAGAAAAATATTTTAACGTGGACACTCTAAGTTATAAAACAATATCAGCAAATAAAGCGACTAGCGACAAGCAGTGGGTTATAGTTGATGCAGAAGGACAAACACTAGGTCGTTTGGCATCAAAAGTAGCAATCCTTTTAAGAGGAAAGCACAAGCCAAACTTTTCACCACATGTTGATTGTGGTGACAATGTAATTGTTGTCAATTCTGAAAAGATTAACTTGTCTGGGAATAAGTGGAACGACAAGTCTTACATTCGTCACACAGGATATCCTGGAGGTCAACGTTCTTTAACTGCAACTGAATTGTTTGCAAAAGATCCTGCTCGATTAGTAGAAAAGTCTGTTAAAGGAATGCTTCCTAAAAACAAATTAGGTGCTGCGTTATTTCGCAACTTAGACGTTGTTGTTGGTGCAGAACACAAACATGAAGCACAACAACCAAAAACAATTAATTTAAACGAAGTTAACTAATGGAAGTTATTCACAAAATTGGTCGAAGAAAAACTGCTGTAGCAAGAGTTTATGTCTCTAAAGGAAAAGGGAAAATAACTGTTAATAGTAAAGATATTAAAGACTATTTCCCAACAGCTACACTTCAATACAAAGTAAATCAACCGTTGGCTCTTACAGACAATGAAGGCAACTTTGATGTAAAAGTAAACGTATATGGTGGAGGTTCAACAGGACAAGCAGAAGCTGTACGCCTTGCTTTATCTCGCGCTATGTGCGAATTGAACGAAGAAAACAGAAGTGTTTTGAAACCAGAAGGATTGCTTACAAGAGACCCAAGAATGGTTGAGCGTAAGAAATTTGGACAAAAGAAAGCACGTAAGAAATTTCAATTTTCTAAGCGTTAATATATATTTTATAAACCAGTTATTGTTGTCCATGACAGGCCAACTGTCAGGATTTAGTTTAGCATCTAAATGAATAAGGCCTAATTTTTAGCCACTTGTTCATTGCTAATTCAACAGAACGTAAACTAACACAAAATGGCACAAGTAGAAGTCAAAGACTTATTAGACAATGGTGTACACTTCGGACACCTTACAAGAAAATGGGATCCAAATATGGCCCCGTTTATTTACATGGAGCGCAATGGTATTCACATCATTAATCTCTATAAAACAGCTGCAAAACTTGAAGAAGCTTCAAAAGCATTAGCAAAAATTGCAGCCTCTGGACGAAAAATTCTTTTCGTTGCTACCAAAAAACAAGCAAAAGACATTGTTGCTGAAAAAGCATCTAAAGTCAATATGCCATACATCACCGAGCGTTGGCCAGGTGGAATGCTTACAAACTTTGTAACTATCCGTAAGGCTGTTAAGAAAATGGCGGCTATTGATCGTATGAAAAAAGATGGAACTTTTAACACATTATCTAAAAAAGAGCGACTTCAAGTCGACCGTCTTAGAGCAAAGCTAGAGAAAAATTTAGGCTCTATCTCTGATATGACACGCCTTCCTGGAGCACTTTTTGTTGTTGATATCAAAAGAGAACACATTGCTATCAAAGAAGCGCAAAAATTAAATATTCCAATTTTTGCAATGGTTGATACCAATTCTGACCCTAGACAAGTAGATTTTGTTATTCCTGCAAACGACGATGCATCAAAATCTATTGATAAAATTCTATCGGCGGTTACTGATAGCATCGCAGAAGGACTACAGAGCAGACAAGCAGAAAAAGAAGGTAAAACTCAACATGCTGCGCCAAAAGCTGCTGCTCCTGTCACTGAAACTGCAAAACAAGAAGAAGAATAAATTTTTAATTTCATTAAATAATTAAGGTCGAAGAGTTCTTCATTTGAAAAATTTTCCGACTTTTTTTTAAAACTAAAAATCATGACAAAGATTACAGCTGCTGAAGTAAATAAATTAAGAAAAGCCACTGGTGCAGGAATGATGGATTGCAAAAAAGCTCTTGTTGAAGCTGAAGGAGATTTTGATAAGGCAATTGACATTCTACGTAAAAAAGGACAAAAAGTTGCAGCCAAAAGAGCTGACCGCGAATCTACTGAGGGTGCGGCAGTTGCAAAAGTAAACAGCGACAATACGTCTGGTGTAGCTATTGTTTTAGGGTGTGAAACCGACTTTGTTGGGAAAAATGAAAACTTCCTTTCTTTGGCAAACCAGTTGGCAGAAATTGCACTCAACCATGACTCTAAAGATACTTTTTTGGCAGCAGATTTCGGAGGAATGACTGTAGCAGAGAAACTTATAGAGCAAACAGGTGTTATTGGTGAAAAACTAGACCTTAAAGCATTTGAAAAAGTAGTAGCTCCATATGTAGGTGCATATGTACACATCAACAAAATTGCAGCCGTAGTTGGACTTTCTGCAAATGTTGAAAATGCTGCAACTCTTTCAAAAGATCTTGCAATGCAAGTAGCTTCTATGGGGGCAACAAGTTTGTCATACAAAGATTTTGATCTTGATTATGTTGCTTCAGAAACTGAAGCACGTATTGCAGTCATTGAAAAAGAAAATGTTGAGCTTGCTAGATTAGGAAAAACCCTTAAAAATGTACCAAAATACATTTCTATGGCGCAACTCACTCCAGAAGTTTTAGCACAGGCCGAAGAAGAAGCAAAAGCACAACTAAAAGCGGAAGGAAAACCTGAACAAATCTGGGATAAAATTCTACCAGGAAAAATGGATAGATTCATCTCAGACAATACAACACTTGACAAGGAACAGTGTTTATTGGATCAAAACTTCATAAAAGACGAAAAAAGCACTGTTGCAAAATATGTTGCTTCCTATGGTGAAATTGAAGTTACTGGATTTAAAAGAGTGACTTTAGGTTAAATCAAAAAACTTAATAAATTTACACCCTATGCTCACTAAGAAGCATAGGGTTTTTTTCTTAAAAAGCATACGTTTTTAAATCAGCTGTGTTTTCAAATAAAGATGTCATGCGCTCAAGATCTCTAGATTCTAATTCAATGACTTCCTCAACTGGCGGATTAGTAGGATAAGAGTTTTTCTTTGAATTGAATTTCATTCGGTGGTAATCTCCATTAGACCATAAAATTATATCATTCCAGCCACTTGTAGCTTTTAAATCAATTAAAATTGGAGGATTAGTTAGAGTAAAATTAGTGATAAGGTTAAATTTATTATCTAAAACCAAAAGGTTACATCCTCCTGAACCACAAAAATATGGTGATAAAAAGGAAACAAAATATTCGTTAATCCCATCACCATTTAAATCTGTAGTTTGATATTGAAATTTACGGTCAGCTTGAGTAATAACTCGAAAATCTTCTTCCGTTAAATACTGTTTTGTAATAAAATTTGTTATTTTTTGTAAACCATTTACTGATGATGATTTACAAGAAATAATTAAAATTAGGAACAGAAAATAATAATAGGTGGGTTTCATGGGATTTAGTTTTTATAATTTATTAAAGAGCGTCAAATATTATACCAATAAAAATTTAAGATATTGCTTATATTTGTACAACGATCAAAACAGTTATGACATACAAACGCATCTTACTTAAGCTTTCTGGCGAAGCACTTATGGGTACCCGACAATATGGAATAGATCCACAACGCCTCTCTGAATATGCAAAAGACATTAAAGAAATTGTTGAAAAAGGGATTGAAGTCGCCATTGTCATTGGAGGCGGCAATATCTTTAGGGGTGTGGCTGGTGCCAGTAATGGAATGGATCGAGTTCAGGGTGATCACATGGGAATGTTAGCCACAGTCATCAATGGTTTGGCCCTGCAAAGTGCCTTAGAAAATGAAGATATTCCTACTCGACTTCAATCGGCCATAAAAATCAATGAAGTGGCCGAGCCGTTTATTCGTCGTAAGGCCATGCGACATTTAGAAAAAGGGCGTGTTGTTATTTTTGGAGGAGGGACCGGAAATCCTTATTTTACAACAGACTCTGCTGCCGTTTTGCGCGCCATAGAAATTGAAGCTGATGTTATTTTAAAAGGAACACGAGTAGATGGAATTTATTCTGCAGACCCTGAAAAAGATGCTTCGGCAAGTAAATTCAGTACTATAAGCTTTGATGATGTTTTGAGCAAAGGGTTAAAAGTGATGGATACCACAGCATTTACACTCAGTCAAGAAAATGAACTCCCCATCATTGTTTTTGACATGAACAAAAAAGGAAATTTATTAAAAATTGTTTCTGGGGAACAAATAGGAACCACAGTAAGTTAACAAAAATGAACGAAGAAATTGAACTCATACTAGACAGCACCAAGGAAGCCATGGAAAAGGCTTTAAAACACCTTGAAAAACAGTTTGTAAACATCCGTGCTGGTAAAGCAAGCCCAGCAATGTTGGGAAGTGTTACTGTAGATTATTATGGCACACAAACACCTCTATCGCAAGTTGCAAATGTCAACACCCCAGATGGTCGTACTATAACCGTTCAACCATGGGAAAAAAGTATGCTTCAAGACATAGAACATGCCATAATGGTGGCCAATCTTGGTTTTAATCCTATGAACAATGGCGAAAGCATTATCATCAATGTGCCCCCACTTACAGAAGAACGCCGACGTGAGCTTGCAAAACAAGCAAAATCTGAAACGGAAGATGCCAAAATATCTATTAGAGGTGCGAGAAAAGAGGCTAATAATGAACTCAAAAAACTGAGTGATATCTCTGACGACTTAAAGAAAAATACTGAAGCTGATATCCAACAAATGACAGATGCTCATATTATAAAATCTGATGCTCTTTTTACCAAAAAAGAAAAAGAAATTCTAACGGTTTAATTGATTCTTTTATTTGTTTGTAAATTTAACTTTTTTTAAAAAGGCAGCCCTCAATCATGCTTACAAATCCGTTGGTTTTCTATACCTTTGACGACTTCAAAATAAGATATGTTTAAAGTATTAACTTCAGGTTTTTGGGAAGCTCTTGCAAGAATCATTCTACGCAATAGAGTCCTTATTCTCATTTTAATTGGACTTGGAACAGGTCTCATGATTTCCCAATGGAACAAAATGCGCTTTACATATACCGAAGCCAACTTGCTTCCCGATAGTCATCCTATAAACCTTAAATACAACACATTCCTAGATGTTTTTGGAGAGGAAGGAAATGTTATCGTTTTAGGTGTAAAAGACAGCACATTGCTATCTGTAGAAAAACTCAATGCATGGAACAAATTTTGTAAATCTTTTCAAAACAATAATAATATTGAAACCATTATTACACTTCAAGATTTAAGAAAACTAACAAAAAATAAAAAAGACAAACAGTTTGACTTTGAACCTATTATAAATGATTCTATACGGTCAAAAGATGAACTAGAACAACTCAAAAAAACATTGTTTTCGGATTTCCCTTTTTATGATGAAATTCTATATAACAAAGACTCAAAAGCAATGCGTTCTATTGTTTACTTGAAAAAATCTATTGTCAATACTTCCTTAAGAAAGGACTTTATTATGGAAGTATTGATTCCAAAAATAGAAGCTTTTGAAAAAGAGACAAAACTAAATGTACGAGCATCAGGGATGCCATATGTTCGAACACTTAATTCTCAAAATATCATTGATGAAATAGAGATTTTTATTTTAGCAGCGATACTCATTACTTCTCTTATTTTCTATTTGTTTTTCCGTTCGTACCGTGCAACATTTATTTCTATGTGTGTTGTTGTAATTGGAGTAATGTGGACATTTGGAATTTTAGGTTTTCTGGAATATGAAATTACCGTATTAACAGCGCTTATACCACCGCTCATAATTGTTATTGGTGTTCCCAACTGTATTTTCCTTATTAATAAATACCAACACGAAGTTAATAAGCATGGTAATAAGGCCAAGTCGCTTCAACGAGTCATTACAAAAGTTGGAAATGCAACTCTAATGACCAATACAACAACCGCGTCTGGTTTTGCTACATTTGTCATCACTCAAAGCAAACTTCTAACAGAATTTGGAACAGTAGCCTCATTGAGTATTATGGCAATTTTTATCCTATGTTTACTTATTATTCCTATCATTTACAGCTATATGCCCATGCCCAAAGAAAAACATTTGGAGCATCTCAATAAGCGTTGGATCAATAAGTTAGGAGATTGGATAGAACATACTGTAAAACATAAAAACATTACAATTTACTCCATTTCACTTGTTTTATTAGTTGCAAGTATTATTGGAATTTATCAAATAAAAACCTCTGGAAGTCTACTAGAGGATGTGCCAAAAAACGCAGAGTTTTTTAAGGATATTGAATTTTATGAACAAGAATTCAATGGGGTGATGCCTTTAGAAATTCTTATTGATACAAAACGTAAAAAAGGTGTTTTAAAAAGAACTACCTTAAAACGAATGGATGAACTAGAGGGTCTCATTCTAGAAATTCCTGAGCTCTCCAAACCGGTTTCCGTAGTAAGTCTTGTAAAATATGCGAAACAAGCCTATTACAATGGAAATCCAAAATACTATCAACTGCCAACAGCTCAAGAAAATGCATTTATTTTATCTTATGCAAAAAATACAACAAACGATGTGAGTTTGCTAAAAAGCTATGTCGATTCTACAGGGCAATATGCACGCATTACAACGTTTATGAAAAATGCAGAAATTGATAAAATGGAACGCATAGAGGAAAAGTTAAATGAAAAAATAAACAAACTTTTCCCCGAAGATCGCTACAATGTAAATTTGACTGGAAAAGCATTTTTATTTCAAAAAGGGACTGATTTTCTAATCCAAAATTTAATCCTTTCATTGGCCTTGGCCATTGTTCTAATTTCATTGTTTATGGCCTATATGTTTAGATCGTTTAGAATGATTGTTATCTCTTTAATTCCAAACTTATTACCACTATTGGTTACTGCAGGAGTTATGGGATATTTGGGTGTACCTATAAAACCTTCTACAATTTTAGTGTTTAGTATTGCTTTTGGAATTTCTGTAGACGACACCATTCACTTTTTAGCAAAATATAGGCAAGAACTTCTTGCCAATCATTGGCGTATAAAAAAATCTATTTTCGCAGCTCTTCGAGAAACAGGAATCAGTATGTTTTATACTTCAATTGTTTTATTCTTTGGATTCTCTGTATTTATTACTTCAAATTTTGGAGGTACAGTCGCTCTAGGCGCTCTTATTTCTGGAACTCTTTTACTGGCAATGATGGCCAATTTATTGTTGTTACCAGTTTTACTTTTATCGCTAGAACGCAGTATTGCCAACAAACAAGTTCTTAAAGAGCCTCCACTGAATATCATTCCAGAGATTGAAGATCACGAAGAAGAATAAATATCCTTATTCTTTGTTTCTAAAGTTTTATATTTGTGGCTAATTTTAGTTACACATGATTACGAGTACAGTAGCAGAACTTTTTACACAAGAAATTAAACACATAGATGTTGAAGTTAAAGGATGGGTTAAATCTTTTAGGGCAAATCGATTTATTGCCTTAAATGATGGGTCAACACTTCGAAATATTCAGTGCGTTGTGGACTTTGAATCTATGGAAGAAGGACTTCTGAAACGAATCACAACTGGTGCAGCAGTTCATGTAAAAGGAAGTCTCGTTGAAAGTCAGGGAAAAGGACAAGATGTTGAAATTCAAGTTTCGAACCTAGAAGTATTAGGAGATGCAGATCCTGAATTGGTATCAAAAACAGTTTTACAACCAAAACGCCACTCATTAGAATTCTTGCGGGAGCAAGCTCACCTAAGAGCTCGAACCAATACATTTGGTGCTGTAATGCGATTGAGATCGGCGCTTTCATTTGCTGTTCATGATTATTTTCATAAGAATGGATTTAACTATATGCATGCCCCCATCATTACAGGAAGTGATGCAGAGGGTGCTGGCGAGATGTTTCGAGTAACCACTTTAGATCCAAAAAACCCACCACTTACAGACTCTGGTGAAATCGATTATACAAAAGACTTCTTTGGCAAAGAAACTAACCTTACCGTTTCTGGACAACTTGAAGCCGAAACATATGCCATGGCACTGGGCAAAGTTTATACTTTTGGGCCAACATTTAGAGCCGAAAACTCTAATACCTCTAGACACCTCGCAGAATTTTGGATGATAGAACCTGAAGTTGCTTTTATGGATTTAGAAGGAAATATGGATCTTGCAGAAGATTTTCTTAAATATGTTATTGGATATGTGCTAAAAAATAATGTAGAGGATCTTGCTTTTCTTGAGCAACGTTTGGAACAAGAAGAAAAATCAAAACCTCAAAATGAACGCAGCAGTATGCGTCTGACCGAAAAATTAAAATTTGTTTTAGACAATAACTTTAAGCGCGTAAGTTATTCTGAAGCAATTGATATTTTAAGAAATAGCAAACCCAACAAAAAGAAAAAGTTCAAATACCCAATCAATGAGTGGGGTGCAGATTTACAAAGTGAACACGAACGTTTTTTGGTTGAAAAACATTTCAAATGCCCTGTTATATTATTTGACTATCCCGCTAATATCAAAGCGTTTTATATGCGATTGAATGAAGATGGAAAAACAGTTCGTGCCATGGATATTTTATTTCCTGGAATTGGAGAAATTGTAGGCGGATCGCAAAGAGAAGAGCGCCTAGAAATCCTTAAAGAAAAAATGGCAGCACTTGATATCCCCGAAGAAGAACTTTGGTGGTATCTAGACCTTCGAGCCTATGGAACAGCAGTCCATTCTGGATTTGGTCTTGGTTTTGAAAGACTGGTCATGTTTGCTACTGGCATGAGTAATATTAGAGATGTTATTCCTTACCCAAGAACACCACAAAATGCTGAATTTTAAGTACTACATACGCTAAAAAGAGAGAATTAATTAAAGTAAGAGTTCTATATTCTCATTTGTTTTATTTAATTTTATACAAACCCAAATAAGCAATGCTAAAGCAGTACTTACAATTTAAACTTTCACAAAAACTGTCTCCACAACAGATTCAGTTGATGAAACTCATTCAGTTACCCACACAAGCTTTTGAACAACGCCTCAAGCAAGAACTAGAAGAAAATCCTGCTTTGGAACATGGCAAAGAGAATACTGCAGAAGATTTTGATGATACATACGCTGATCAAGATTTTGGAGATAATGAACAAATTACGGCCGATGACATCAATGTAGACGATTACCTCAGCGATGATGAAATCCCATCGTATCGACTACATGCCAATAATTACAGTGCCGATGATGAGTCAAAAACAATTCCTTATGCCGCTGGAACATCATTTACGCAACAACTAATTGATCAACTCAATACATTTAGATTAACAGATGACAATTATGAAATTGCTAAATTTCTTATCGGAAGTATAGACGATAGTGGCTACATTAGAAGGCCGCTACTAGATTTGATGGATGATTTAGCATTTACCCAAAATATTTATACTGATATTGATACCATTGAAAAAGTTCTTAATATTGTACAACAACTTGACCCTCCTGGAGTTGGAGCAAGAGACTTACAAGAATGTCTACTGATTCAATTACAAAGAAAAGTACAAACACCAAACACAGAGCTTGCTGCAGCAATGATTGAAAATGCTTTTGAACAATTCACAAAAAAGCACTATCAAAAACTACTCAAAAAATTTAGTATTAATGAAATTCAACTAAAAGATGCTATCTTAGAGATTGAACGATTGAATCCAAAACCTGGAAGTTCTTTTTCTAATAATTTGCGCTCAATTGAGCATGTTGTTCCTGATTTTACCATTAAAATTGTAGAGGGCGAACTAGAGCTTACGCTCAATGGGCGCAATGCGCCAGAACTGCATGTTTCAAAATCTTATAATGAAATGTTGCTTGGATATAAAGCTTCAAAAGAAAAATCTAAAGCACAAAAAGAGGCAGTATTATTTATCAAGCAAAAACTTGATGCTGCCAAATGGTTTATTGACGCCATCCGACAGCGACAGCAAACACTACTTCTTACTATGAGTGCCATAATGCATTACCAAAAAGCTTATTTTTTGTCTGGTGACGAAGAGCAACTTAGACCCATGATTCTAAAGGATATTGCCGATGAAGTTGATATGGATGTTTCTACAATCTCAAGAGTAGCCAATAGTAAATATGTAGACACCCCATATGGAACTAAACTCATCAAAGAATTCTTTAGCGAATCGATGACCAATGACCAAGGCGAAGAGGTATCGACACGAGAAATTAAAAGTATTTTGAAAACTGTCATATCTGAAGAAGATAAGAAAAAACCTTTGACTGACGAAAAGCTTGCCAAAATTCTTAAAGAAAAAGGCTACCCTATTGCACGGCGTACGGTAGCAAAATATAGAGAGCAATTAGATCTTCCTGTAGCAAGGTTACGTAAAGAAATTTAGGCTATACTTTCTTAATGACATTGGTGACAATACCCCATATGACAAAGTCATTTTCTGGTGTAATTTTTATGGGTTTATAATTTTTGTTTTCTGGTTGTAGCCAAACTTCTCCTTTTTTAACCTTTAGTCGTTTTACTGTAAATTCTCCATCTAAAAAACAAACTGCAATCCTATTGTGCTCTGGTGTAAGGCTTCTATCGATTACTAATAAATCATTATCATTAAGGCCAGCATCTATCATCGATTGGCCACTTACTCGTGCAAAAAAAGTAGCTTCTTTGTTTTTGATAAGCGCAGAATCTAACGACAGCCGATCTTGCTTAAAATCATCGGCAGGCGAAGGAAACCCTGCAGAAATTCCTGTATCAAAATAAATAGCACCTAAATTGTTTTCTGGCGGTGTTGGAATAAAAAAAGTTAAAGCTTGATTGGTTTTTTTTGACATTGAACTGTAATTACATCTTTTAAATTGGTGGTGTACTGTGGAGATAAATGTTCTTGACGCATTTTCCAGGTGCGTGTTAAATCCTGGTTGGCTAATTTAAGTTTTGGGGCTTGGTATTTTTTATTAATATGATCTATAGTACGCATCAAAGGTTTATGACGTGCATCTTCATGGTTAAACATTTGTAGTTGATGGTTGTGTGTAGGCACAATCCCTGTAAGAATCACTCCAGCTTTTTTGTAATGAATTCCTTTTTTATAAAGAGAACAAATCGCTTTAACAGCACTTGAACTGAGAACTAAACTTGAATCTGTAGGGAAAGGAATACTCACCATTTTGCTTGCTCGATATTGCTCACTATTTGTTTTGAATCGATCGCTACGTAAAAAAATAATCATCATGTGACAACTTGAATTTTGACGGCGTAATTTTTCGGCACAACTCATAGCAAAAGTTGATATACGCTCCTTCAAATCGGCAAGGTCTGTAAGTGTTGTTTCAAAACTTCTAGTGGTTGCAATAGCGCGTTTATTTTTGACTTGCTCCATGTCTATTTTCGAAATCCCTTCTAAATCTTTTTTTAGCTTCCACTCAGTAATAGAAAATGTTTTTCGCACCCAAAGGTCCGGAAGTTGTACAAAGTCATAGGCAGTTTTACATTGTTTTTGTGCCAAACGTTTATTTAGCGCATATCCAATACCCCATACTTTGTCAATGGAAGTCCATTTTAGAGCCTTTATGCGTTTCTCATCGCTATCAATAACGTAAACCCCTCCTGTTTCTTTAGGGAATTTTCGAGCTATTTTGTTGGCAATTTTACAAAGTGCTTTTGTGGGGGCAATTCCCACACAAGTTGGAATTCCAGTCCATTTCAAAATACGATTACGAATGTCATGGCCATAAGTATTTAAGTCATAATTTTCGAATCCTTTAAATTGTAAAAAAGCTTCATCAATACTATATACCTCAACATCAGGAGTAAACTGCTCCAAAATACGCATTACACGACTACTCATATCGCCATAAAGTGGATAATTTGATGAGAAAACTTGCACATCATGTTCCTTGAAAAACGCTTTATACTTAAATGCAGGAGCGCCCATGGGTAGCCCAAGCGCTTTAACTTCGTCACTTCGTGCAACGACACATCCATCGTTATTGGATAAAATAGCGACAGGTTTTCCTTGTAAATTAGGATTAAAAACCCGCTCACAAGACGCATAAAAGTTATTACAATCGACCAATGAAAACATGTTCTAAAGGTACCGTATTTCTGTTCTTTTTTAAAATATAAATTGTAATTTATTTTAATTTACAGAGGCAATTTAAAACAAAACATTTAACATTATTTATTAAGTAATTACTAACTTGGTTTATGGATTTATATACCTTTGACTCTTAATTTTTAAAACCTACTAAAAATAAATTAAAATGAAAAAGACATTTAAAACACTAGCCCTTATTGTAGCTTTTACAGCGCAATACTGTATTGCACAACAGATGCAATCATTGGATTCAATTACTATTGAATCGGCAAGAATAGACTTACCATTTAAAGAAAACTCACGAACAATTAGTGTAATTAGTGCAGATGTTATCGCACAAAGTCCTGCTACAAATTTGGCAGAACTATTGCAACAAGAAGCAGGTATTGACATTCGCCGTCAAGGAGTGAATGGTATGCAATCCGACTTGTATATTCGAGGTGGGAGTTTCGACCAAACACTATTGCTTATTGACGGAATAAAGGTTGAAGATCCACAAACTGGGCATCATACGTTGAATATTGCATTGCCTTTAGAGGTCATTAAACGCATTGAAATCATTAAAGGCCCTGCGGCACGGATTTTTGGACAAAATGCATTTACAGGCGCAATAAATATTGTAACCAAATCTAACGGTAACCTAAAAAATAATGTTGGATTTCAATTGGGGTCATACAATCAACAGCACTCATCGGCTACGGTAGGGAAGAGTCTAAGAAATACAAATCTAATGGGACATGCTTCAGTGAATAGTTCTGATGGCTATCGTTATAATACAGATTTCAATAATCAAAATTATTTTCTAAAGAGTAGTTTTAATACGAATACAAACCCAATTGATGTTATTGCAACATTTTCGGAGCGTAAATTTGGAGGAAATCAATTTTATGCCATAGATGCAAAAGAACAGTACGAAGAAACTCAGAGTAGTTTGGTAGGAATTTCGACAACATGGAATCGTGGTCGCTTAAAAATGACACCACAACTTTATTGGAAACGTAATCAGGATATGTATTTATACATTAGAAATAAACCTTCTGTTTATAGAAACTTACATATTTCTAATAAAGTAGGGGGGCAAATAAATGCTTCATATGCTTCAAAAATAGGGATAACAGGTTTTGGCGTAGATATCGCAAAAGTGGACATGAATAGTAATCGTTTGGGCGATAGAGATCGTTGGATGGGAAATTTATTTTTAGAGCATCGATTTTCATTTTTGAACAATAAATTGGATATTACACCTGGAGTAGCCATCAACTACTTTTCAGAATTTGATTTTAATGCTTTTCCAGGAATTGATTTTGGATATACAATCAATGATAACTTTAGGGCGTATGCCAATGCAGGATACACCTATCGAGTGCCAACTTACAATGATCTTTATTATGTTGGCAGCAAAGATATTGGAAATGAAAATTTGGTGCCTGAAAAAGCAATTTCAGAAGAGGTTGGTTTAAAATATTTTGGCAATAAAATTACTGCTTCAATAGCATTTTTCAATAGAGATTCTGACAACCTAATTGACTATACAAAAGATAACGAAGACGACAAATGGCAATCTAACAATCTTAAAAGTTTAAATTCTAATGGAATTGAATTACAGTTTTCATCGCCATTTAAAGTAGGGCAATACACACAAAATTTCAACTTTGGATACACCTATCTAAATGAAGATTTAAAAGCTGTAAGGTCTAATTTTTCAAAATATATCATTAATTCTCTTAAGCATCATTTTACAGCGAATTTAAGAACACAGTTTACAAAAAACTTGTCGCAGAGTATTGTTTATAAATTTGCCGAAAGAGCAACAGGCGAAAGCTATGGTGTTGTTGATGCACAAATAAAAATAACACTTTCTGGTCTTGAGCTTAGTGTTAGTGGAAATAATATTTTTAACGCATCTTACGTTGAAACTGGGATTGTCCCTATGCCAAAAGGTAATGTGTTATTTGGGCTTCGTGCCTTTTTCTAAAAAGACGATCATTTAATTGAAAAGCTGGTTGACCTTTTCATATACAAGATGTGGTTCCCATCCTCTGTATAAGAGATAGTCTGCCAGTTTTTTCTTTTTCTTTAGTTTAGAACTTCCAAGAATTGAAGTTGCTTTCCTTTCGGCCAAAGTTTCAAAAGTTGCTTTGTAATCATCTTCAGAAATTTGATTTAAAGCTTTGTTTATAATGTATTTTGAAATTTGACGTTTCTTAAGCTCAGACACCAAACGGCGCTTTCCCCATTTTTTTATCCTAAATTTTCCTCGAACATAGGCCATTGCAAAACGCTCTTCATTTAAAAAATTTGCTTCAATAAGTTTCCAAATAATTTGTTCTGATGCTTGAGGGATCATTTGCATTTCCTTGAGTTTTTGGTCAACTTCTTTATGACAACGGTCTTGATAAGAGCAATACTTTTGAAGTTTTACAAGGGCTTCTTCAACAGTATATGTTTTTTTTGGAGGAAACATTAGTTCTGGTATGTAATAGCAAAAATCAAATTTGTTCCTGGCCCACTTATCCCTGATGCAAATGGACGATACCCTTTGTTTGAAATATTTTCAATAGCTCCAACAAATGAAACTGTTTTGCTGAAATTATATTGAGTTCTCAAATTAAACGTAACCCACGATGGCGCATAGGGGTTTCCATTTTCATCTAATGCAAATAAATGCTTTGATAATTCACGAGAAATATCCTCATAAGATAATTCAGCGTTGTAATTAATATAGCTATCCAATGTTATCTTGTTGTGTCTCCAAATAATATGCATATTCCCAAAAGCAGGAGCGACATGGCGCATTGGTGAGTCTATATTTTGAGCATTCCTTTGTTGTCCATTAGAAATACTAAATTGCGAAGTGATCTCCAAAGCTTTTGATAGACGAGCACGAAGTCCTGCTTCAAATCCTGTAACCCAAGCTTCTGAGTTGTTCTGAATAGCTTGAATTTCACTAAGCTCTCCATCATATTCAATTTCTGAAACCCCATTAATGCTAAAATTATCTCTTGCCATAGCATTATGTAAATAAGTGTAATAGGTGGAAAAATCAAACAACACAGAATCATCTATATTAATTGTTAGTCCTAACTCTCCTCCATAGGCATGTTCAGGGCTCAAATGAGGATTTGGAGCAACAACCATCCCTGGTTGTGAATCAAAAACCTTTCCAATGTCATCTATATTTGGTGCTCTAAAAGCAGTCGTTGCATTAAATTTCCACAAAAATGTTTTGCTCTGTTCCCATGTTAGCCCTGCTGTACCAGTAAGTGCGCTTGTGTTAAGACTTGTGTCAGAAAATGGCAACTCATAAAATTGAGCATTAGAGGATAAATCTGCATTAATTAATATAGAATTGTAACGAATACCTGACTGTAGGGTTAACTTATCAATTGGTTTGTATTTAAAACTTAAATATGCAGCTAAACTAGACCATTCTGATCCATCTGGGTAGCGTGTTGCAATGCTTTCAATAGTATTGTTATCAATATTTATTGATACAGCTTCAGAGCCGACTTTATTATAAATATATTCTGCTCCATAAGATAGGTTTGTTTTGTCAGTAAGTGATTTATCAAAATCAAGATTTAAGGACAGGGCTCTAACTTTTTCGGCTCTACTTTTTCTACTAACAAATTCAAATTTTCGGCTAATTCGGCTTTCGCCAAAATATTGATAAGCCAAGGTCGTTTTAATTTTATCATAAAAATTTGATCTACTACTTAACTTCGTCACTTGAAGATTGGCCAACAACCATTGTTGTGGGCCATAGTCCCATTCGGCATATTTCAATGAGTTGTCAGAATTTTGAACAACTAATCTGTCATACCTTGGAATATTTGAGGTTGTTGTGTAATGTAATCCAAAATCGAAAGTTAATGTTTCTGAAGGCTTAAAAACTGCTTTTTGTGCTAAATGAAGCTGACTAAATCCAGTGTGTTTTTGTATTCTAGGATTGTGATTGGGCATCAAAATATCTTGATTATTTCTTTGAGTAACATAAACTGGTGTTAGATATTCTTGTATATCTGTTTTCCCCATTTTTAAGTCCTCAAAATCTGAAAAACTCATACTCGTGTGAAAACCCCATTTTTTGAGTCCTAAATTTAAACCCAGTTGAACTGTCCTTTCGGCATTGGCTGTAGAATATCTTAAGTTACTTTTTGTGGATACCTGCGGCGTTTCACCATTTGAAAACTTAGGCGATGTTGTATAAAAATTCATAACACCTCCTATTGCATCACTTCCATAAATAACAGACCCTGCCCCCAAAATAACCTCTGTATTTTGGACATTAAAAGGGTTGATGGAGATTACATTTTGAATATTTCCACCTCTAAAAATAGCATTATTGAGTCGAACACCATCAACGGTTATTAGAACTCGATTTGTAGAAAACCCTCGAATCATTGGACTCCCTCCGCCCAATTGACTCTTTTGTACAAATACACGTCCGCTATTGGCTAATAGGTCCGCAGAAGTTTGTGGGCTTGAGCGTTGAATGTCTAGGGAATTGATGCTAATAATTTTTTGGGGAACTTCTTTTCTAGTTTGTTCAAACTTAGAAGCAGAAATTACAATTTCATTTAAGTCAGTAGATTTTGGCGACAGAAAAATAGTGTCACTTACTTTTGATTTCAACATTGATTCTTTGTGATAAGATATGTGCTGAAAGTAAACTCGTTCAAAACTTTGAAAACGTACTAAGGATACTTTGCCATCAAAATCTGAAATATCTGTTTTAGTTTTAAATAAATTAAAAACTGCAACTCCTGTTATAGGTTCTGAATTTGTTTCATCAACTACAACTATTTGTTGAGCAGACAAATTCCACAAATAAAAAAACAAAAAACAAATAAAAATTGGCTTCATTTTAATTAAATACCTGATTCAAAATAGCAAGGGATTTTGGAGATTTGAAGCTTTGCAAATGTAATTTAAAATATGCTAATATTATATTTAACAACTCTTGCTTTTCAGTTGAACTCATTAATTTTTCATTATCTATATCAAATTTCGTACCTAAGATTGAGTTAAATAAAAATAGTTGTTCTCCAGAAATACAATACTGTCCGATTTCTTCCTTTTGATATTTCCCTTCTTCTAAATTGAAGTACGGCTTATTCACATTTGTAACCTCAGGCGAAAATCCAATATATTTTGTTAAACCTATAAGAAACTTGTAATGAAACATACTGCTTTTTTCTACAGTATCAAACCACAAAAGTGTGGTTTCAATATATGCGAAAAGATTGGAGTTTGGTTCTTCTTCTTTTAAAATTGTATTTAATATTTCAGCTAAAAAAATAACAACTGTGGATTTTAAAATTTGAGTATGAAGCGATTTATAGGAATGTAAAAGTCGAACATTTTTAAAATAATGCAAGTCTTTATTGCTTTTATAGTCTAATTCAATTTGTAACATCGAAAGAGGTTGAAAATAAGCAGGCTTAAATTTTCCTTTTTTGGATGAAAACGCACCTTTTACTAGAAAACTCATCACACCATTTGATGCTGTATAACATTTTACAATAAGATCGTGATCCTTGAATTTTAATTTAGATAATACTATTGCGTTTGTCGAAACAATCATTGGCGAATAAGCATAATTTTTAAAACTCTAGTTTCTAGGTTATCTAAATCTGAAATCATCACAATGTAAATCCCAGAGGCTACTGTTCTATTGGCTAAATTTTTACCATTCCAATAGGCTGTTCCTCCATCAATTTCTAAATTATACCCCTTAAATCGCAAATTTGTGTTGGACTCTGCCTCTGCTACCAAATTTCCCTCTACATCCGTAATTTTTATGTTTACATTTTCGCTAAGATTTTTAATCTTAACTTTTTCTGTTGCCAAATTAAAACCAGGGCGCACAGGATTTGGATAAACAAATGTATCTTCTAAAGAGTTGGACGGGCTAGACCCACCAGCCTTAAAAGACACTAATCCCCTAGTAGTACCAAAATAAATAGTTCCATCATCTTTATTTTGAGTCATAGTGTTTACATTGTTTGAAGGCAAAGGGGAATTGTCTTTTGTAAAATGATATATGGTTTTTTGACCATCGGAGCTCAAATAAAAAACACCAGCATCTGCTGTAGAGATCCATTTGTTGTTTGAGCCATCAATTATAATATCTGTTATAAATTGAAGCTCCAAAAGCTCTTTTGGCAATCCATCTTCAAGAATAATGATAGGTTCTGTTTGAATGGTTTCTTCAGTAAAAAAACTGGAAGTATTGTATAAAATTCTCAACCCTTTAAAAGTCCCAATCCACAGTACATTATTTTTGTCCAATGCAAGTGCTTTGATGTAGTTTGAAGGAAGGTTTGCAGTGTCTTCTCCAACAATTTGTTTAATTAAATTACCTGTCTCATTAAATCCAATAACACCATTACTAGCACTTGTAACCCATTTAGTCCCGTCTGGACCAATGGTAAATTCTTCAAAACCGAGTTCGTCGTTGATTGGGTCATTAATAATCGCACTAAAACTATAAGATTGCCATTGATTAGTTGCAGGGTTAAATCTTTTTAGAGGTTCTTCTAACAAACTTGTAAGGGTCCATAAATATCCTTGATTGTCAAATTCAGTGTCAGATACTCGAATGCTTTTATAATTTGGAGCTCCTTCAAGTACTAAAGATTGCAAGCCACTGTTGGTTTCATCTAAAAGTTCAATGGAATAGTTTTTTTGAAAATTTAATAGCCCATGATGAAAAGAACTTATAAAAACTTGATTTGAGTTTACAGGATTAATTTCAATGTCATTGAGATTAAAAACTGGCTTTTGAATGGTCTGTTGAATACTATCGTAGGAAATACTTGTCCATGTTTCATTTTCATAATAGCTGAAACCTAATTGTTTAAATGGACTTGGGTTAAAATATACGTCATAATCCCCAAAAGTAACCCACAGATTGCCATAATCATATTGTAATGAAAAAGGCGTGTTCCGAAGAGGTCCGTCTGGGTGAACTGCCAAAAAATCATTGGGGGATGACATTGAATTTTTCAAAAGCCCCTCATTTTCTGTTCCAATAAAAATAGTATTAGATGTTATCAACCCAGAGGTTAGATTTGTATCAAACTCTACAGGTAGGGTATAACTTTCTAAAAGAGATAAATTAGAATCATAATGCTGAATATCAGCTGATGTAACCACCAAAAGATTTTCAGCATTGTTTTTAAGTTCTAAAACATCATTTGAGAAATTTAAAGCAAGTGTTAGTGTAGTCCCATTAACTTGATACAATTTATTATCGGATTTTACAGTATAAATTACACCTTGAACTGTATTTACAGCATTAAAGTTTCCTGTAAATAACATATTCCATGTTTGAAAATCTATCAGATTTGTGCTATTAATATCTGCGGTTTTTAATCCTGTATTTGTTGCTGCATAAATAAGATTACCATTAATGAAAGTTTGATTTATTTGAACTTGAGAACCATTTGCTCCAATATAGTAAGTGTCTCCAAACTCTAAGGCTTCCAAGTCATAAACTGATATTCCATAATTTGTAGAAATATATATACTAGTCTCGTTTTCCAAAAAGTGGTTAATTTGTTTATTTTCAGGTGGAATACTTGTTTTGTTCAGTATATCAACAATTTTTAAAACTGTTTTTGTAGTGAGGTTAAAAACTTCAAAAAGTCCTGATCGATAACCAATTATGAGTAACTCGTACTCATTACTGTAATGAATAGATGTAATATTTTCTCCAGAAAGACCATTAATTGTTGTAATTGTTTCCCGCTCTTCTGTTATGGGGTCGTAAGAAAAAATAGCGTTTTCACTAGCGGCATAAATTTTATCTCCTCCATCAACAACTGCTTTGATTTTGGTATAAGAAAAGTGGCCTTCCCAAGCATCATTATCAGTTGTTTGACCAAATAAACCTTTTGAGAAAAAAAGAAGTATTAAGAGTATGTATAGTTGCTGATTCAAAAATTAAATTTTATCAAATATATTTATATCAAACGACAAATTAGTTGATTATTATGTTTAAACAAAAAAGCTTCTACAATGTAGAAGCTTTTTGAATTATATTTCAATAAAATTTAGACCACACCTTGAGCCAACATAGCATCAGCAACTTTTACAAACCCTGCAATATTTGCACCCTTTACATAGTCTATATATCCTGTTTCTTCGTCTTTACCAAATTGAATACACTTGTCGTGGATATTACCCATAATGTCCTTGAGTTTGTCGTCCACTTCTTTTCGAGTCCAATTGTAACGCAGAGAATTTTGAGTCATTTCTAAACCTGAGGTTGCTACTCCACCAGCATTAGAGGCTTTGCCTGGAGCAAATAAAATTTTAGCGTTTTGAAATACTGCAACAGCATCTTTGGTAGAGGGCATATTAGCGCCTTCACTGACACAAATACAACCGTTTTTAAGCAGTGTTTTAGCGTCAGTTCCATTGAGTTCATTTTGTGTAGCACATGGTAATGCTATATCACAAGGTTCGCCCCAGGGGGTTTTATTGGCAACAAATTTTGCATTTGGATATGCATCAACATAAGCACTAATTCGCCCTCTTTTGTTGTTTTTTAAATCCATCACAAAAGCTAATTTGTTATTATCAATCCCTTCATTATCAATAATGTAACCCGAAGAATCTGACAACGTTATAACTTTACCGCCTAGTTGAATAACTTTTTCTGCGGCAAATTGTGCAACATTTCCAGACCCTGAAATCGTTACTGTTTTACCTTTAATATCATCTCCTTTTGTTTGCAACATTTTTTGTGCAAAGTAAACTGTGCCGTAGCCAGTTGCTTCAGGTCGAATAAGAGATCCTCCCCATGTTACACCTTTTCCTGTAAGGACTCCAGTAAATTCGTTTTTGAGTTTTTTATACATTCCAAATAAAAATCCAATTTCTCTTCCTCCAACTCCAATATCTCCTGCTGGAACATCTGTATTTGGCCCAATATGGCGAAACAATTCACTCATAAAAGCATGACAGAAACGCATAATTTCGTTGTCACTTTTCCCTTTTGGATCAAAATCACTACCGCCTTTTCCACCACCCATTGGAAGTGTTGTCAAACTATTTTTGAAAACTTGCTCAAAAGCTAAAAACTTCAAAATACTCATATTTACTGAGGGATGAAATCGTAAACCACCTTTGTATGGGCCAATGGCCGAATTCATTTGAATTCTATACCCTCTATTGACTTGAATTTCACCGTCATCATCGACCCAGTTTACTCTAAAAGTAACTGTACGTTCTGGTTCAACCATTCGTAAGAGTATATTTTTGCCGTGATAAATATCGTGTTTAACAATGTATGGGATAACAGTTTCAGCAACTTCCTCTACGGCTTGTAGAAACTCTGGCTCAAGACCATTTCTTTGTTTAACTAAGTTTAAAAATCCTTCAATTTTTTCTTTCATTTCATTTAATTTAGGAGCATTATAAATTACTAATTGTAGTACAAATATATAATATCCTTAAAAATAAATAGATATTTTTTTAAATTCGTAATATATGCCTATAAATTTACTTTAAAATTATGAATGTCTCAATAAAAAATAAGAGTTAAAAAGCTAAAACACTGATTTTTATCAGTTTAGTGCTTGCTTTAAATCCTCAACCAAATCGTGTTGATCTTCAATGCCAACACTCAACCGAATTAAAGAATCGACAACTCCTGTTTTTTCGCGCTCTTCTTTTGGAATACTTGCGTGTGTCATACTTGCAGGATGCCCCGCTAGGGATTCTACACCCCCGAGTGACTCTGCAAGCGTAAAGATCTTTAGGCGTTCTACAACTTTTATAGCTTCATCATAGTTATTGCCTTTTGTTGTAAATGATAACATCCCTCCAAAATCATTCATTTGTTCTACTGCAATGTCATGGTTAGGATGTGATTCTAAACCTGGCCAATAGACGGTTTCTACTTTTGGATGGTTTGCCAAGAATTCGGCAACTGCCTTACCATTTTCACAATGTCTTTGCATCCTTATATGCAATGTTTTTATGCCTCTCAATACTAAGAAACTGTCTTGTGGACCACAAACTGCGCCACTCGCATTTTGAATAAAATAAAGTTGCTCTGCAAGTGCATTATCTTTGACAACCAATGCTCCCATTACAACATCGCTATGTCCACCAAGATATTTGGTAGCGGAATGCATCACAATGTCAGCTCCTAAATCTAAAGGCTGCTGGAGATATGGTGTTGCAAACGTATTATCCACTGCTAATAAGATTTTATGTTGTTGTGCTACATTTGCAACTGTCTTTATATCAATGATATTGAGCATAGGGTTGGTGGGAGTTTCAACCCAAATAAGCTTGGTTTTTGCGTTTATATGATGTTTTATTTGTTCTGCATTTTCCATCCCTACAAAATGAAATTTAATTTGAAATTTCTCAAAAACCTTAGTAAATAAACGGTAAGTTCCACCATACAAATCATTTGTTGAAATGACCTCATCTCCAGGTTGTAATAATTTTATAATCGCATCTATGGCGGCTAATCCTGAGCCAAAAGCTAATCCAAAATTGCCGTTTTCTATACTTGCAAATGATTGTTCCAGTGCATGTCGTGTTGGGTTGTGTGTTCTAGAGTATTCATACCCTTTGTGTCCGCCTGGTGTAGTTTGTGCATAGGTTGAAGTTTGATAAATAGGTGGCATTACAGATCCATATGCCTTGTCTGGAGATTGCCCTCCATGAATTGTTTTTGTGTTAAATTTCATTTTTTACTGCTATAATTACTGTGAAATGATTGTGTTTTTCATGGCTAAAATGTAGCCAAGATGGATTCCTTCATGAAAATTATTAAACTCTAGAGCTTCTTCAACATTTGTAAGTGTGCTTTTAGTAGAAACCGTATAAGTTGTATAGTTGGTAAAAATCCCTGCTACATAATCTTTTTGAGTCTGTTCAACGGTTGAGATTAATAGATCTTTTAAGTTATCTACGTCTTTTTGTGATGCGTCTTCTTCTGTTTTTGTGCCTTTTCTAAAGGCCTCAACAAGCTGAGAATCTATAAGCATTGGTAGGCCCGATAGGCCATAAACCAGTAGTTGTTGAGTTACAACAACATGCATAATATTCCAATATATCGAATTTCGATAACCGTTTGGCACTGTATTAAGCTGTTCTAAAGAAAATTGTTCTAAAAATTTATACAGTATTGCTCTGGTTTTTAGGGTAATATCAAAACTCCAATTCATAATTAAATCAAATATTTAAAAAATTAATACAGAAATGATTTTCTTTGTAAAAGTAATGAAACAATTGCATGAAAAAAATCTATTCTCTTAAAAGTTGTAATACCTGTCAACGCATACTAAAAGCATTGGAAATTCCTGAGGGATGTATAATACAAGACATAAAAGAATTTCCTATATCAAATACAGATTTAGAGCATTTAAAAACACTGTCGGGAAGCTATGAGGCTTTGTTTAGTAAGCGTGCTAGACTGTACAACGAAATGGGGTTAAAAAACAAAGTTTTGGGCGAGTATGATTTTAAGAAATTGATTCTAGAACATTACACCTTTTTAAAAAGACCGGTAGTGGTTGTTGAAAATCAAATTTTTATTGGAAATAGTGCAAAAACTATTGACGCAGCAACATTGGCTTTAAAAAATGAACAATAGAAACACAGCACTTGTCGCCTTAGTATTGGTACAACTCTTTTATGGTGTTACCTTTACGTTTGCCAACGATGTTATTGTTGGTGGCTATATCATGCCTTTTGGATTTATCGTACTCCGTGTTGTCTGCGCAGCACTTCTTTTTTGGGGGTTTAGCTTAATGGTTCCAAGTAAAAAAATTGATAGAAAAGATTTTCCAAATCTCATAGCTGCGGCCTTTTTTGGAGTCGCTCTAAATATGTTGGCTTTTTTTAAAGGACTTCAATACACCACGCCCATCAATGGCTCTGTTATAATGATTACTGTACCAATTATTGTGCTTATTTTATCTGCAATAATACTTAAAGAGCAAGTTACAAAACTTAAAGTTGTGGGTATTGGACTTGGTTTGTCAGGGGCTTTAGTTCTGAGCTTATATGGTCAATCTTCTGTAAATGGAGAACATATTTTCTTAGGTAATTTTTTAGTATTTGTCAATGCTGCATCATACAGTTACTACTTAATTTTGATTAAAAAATTGACTGCAAAATACCACCCATATGATTTTATAAAGTGGCTGTTTTTGTTTGGATCTATTATGGTATTACCATTTGGATATACAGAACTTTGTGCTGTAAATTGGCAAGATTTTCCGTCCTACATTTGGTTTTCTGTGAGCTTTGTAATTGTGTTTGCAACCTTTGGAACATACCTCCTTAATCCTTTGGCGTTGAAAAACTTAAAAGCCACAACAGTTAGTACATTCTTATATTTACAGCCTATTTTTGCAGGGCTTTTTGCCGTCGCTATGGGTAGCGACCAATTAGACCTCGTAAAGGGTGTAGCAGCACTATTAATTTTTATTGGTGTATATTTAGTCACCAAAAAATAATTTTTTTGACAACTACAGTTCATTCATCAATAGAGCATTTGGACAATGACTTTCTAGAGCTCATCAATCCAAATAAAAGTGCTTATTTTTCTAGAGATTTGCTTTATAGCTTTGAAGTTTCCAATGCACAAGTTGATATACGCTATGTTTGTATTTCAAACAATAATATAGCACAAGCACTAGCTTTGGTACAAATCATTGAATTGAGTGTTGATGTCATACTAAAAAACATTAAAGTATCTCCTTTTTTTCGTAAAATTCTAAATGCATTTTTTTGCAATGATCATATCAAAATTATGTTTTGTGGTAATATATTCTTGAGCGGAGAACATGGAATTAGCTTTTCTGAGAATTGCAACAAAAAAAATACTGTTTTGCAAATTGGTAAAGCACTAGACAACATTGCAAAAACCACTCGGCCTTTGCACGCTATTTTTATCAAGGATTTTGAAACCTCAGCACTAGAGTATGCTTCTGATTTTGAGCATTTTGGATTTACAAATATTAAAGTAGAACCCAATATGCTAATTTCTTTAAAGCCAGAATGGAGGACTTTTGAGGATTATAAAGCGGCATTAAAATCAAAATATAGAGTCAAAGCCAATAAAGCAGACTCAAAAAGTAAAGCCCTTGAAGTTCGGATATTTTCTAAAAAAGATGTTGAACTATTTAAAAATGAACTCCAAAATCTTTACCAAAATACTATTGATAATGCCAACTTTAATGCACAAGTCTTAGATTTGAATACATATATAAAACTCAAAGACTCATACAAAGACAATTTTATTGTTTGGAGTTACTTTTTAGATGATAAAATTGTAGGATTTTTATCCGCTTTAAAAAATAAAAATCAACTTGACGCACATTTTATAGGGCTTAATTATAGCCTAAATAAAAGCCATGCTATATATCCAAGAATACTAAATGATTATATTCGGTTAGGTTTAGAAAAAAAGGTGGAAATCATAAACTTAGGGCGTACAGCTTCTGAGATTAAGTCAACCATTGGCGCACAACCCTTAGAGTTGAGCTGTTATATTAAACACAAAAACAAATTTATCAATATTTTGATTAAACCTTTTTTTAAAAAAATACAAATCAAAAGCTTCAAACAACACAGCTCATTTAAATAGTGTTGGCTTTTCTGTATCTTTGAACCATAAATTTAACAAAAAGGCATGATACACTCCATGACTGGATATGGAAAGTCCGAACTAGAATTATCAACAAAAACCATTCGTTTAGAATTAAAATCCTTAAACAGTAAGTCTTTAGATTTAAATATGCGTATGCCAAGTATCTATAGAGCAAAAGAACTTGAATTACGTAAAATTATTGGGTCAAAACTAGGTCGTGGAAAAATAGATTTTTCACTTTATGTTGAATTTAATAAAGGAGAAGCACTTGCAAAAATCAACACCGAGGTTGTAAAAGGGTATATGAAGCAGCTAGAAAATATATCCTTAGCAGACGAAGTTGAATTGCTAAAAATGGCCGTTCGTATGCCAGATGCCATAAGCACAGAGCGTGAAGACATAGACCCTAAAGAATGGAAAACAATATCGGATGAAGTTCTAGTGGTTTTAGAAAAAATTGAAAACTATCGTAAAGATGAAGGGGCTGCACTTGAAAAGGATTTTTCAAAACGAATTTCAAAAATTGATGATCTCCTTAAAGATGTGGTAAAAATAGATCCTGAGCGTATTGAACATGTTCGAGATCGTCTTAATAAAGGCATTGCTGAATTGAAAGAAAAAGTGGATAAGAATCGCTTTGAACAAGAGTTGATTTACTACATTGAAAAACTAGATATAACTGAGGAGAAAATTCGACTAAAAAACCATTTGGATTATTTTCTAAAAAATTTAAATTTAGATGAATCAAACGGTAAAAAACTTGGTTTTATCAGTCAAGAAATTGGACGAGAAATTAACACGATTGGTTCCAAAGCAAATTATGCCCCGATGCAAAAACTGGTTGTACAAATGAAAGACGAACTCGAAAAAATAAAAGAACAATTACTCAACGTGCTATAAACTATGTTTAACGGAAAGCTCATTGTGTTTTCTGCGCCCTCAGGCTCTGGAAAAACCACCATTGTAAAACACCTTTTGAAACAACAAGAACTAAATCTCGCATTTTCTATATCGGCCACCTCACGCCAAAAAAGAGGGGATGAAATTGATGGAAAAGATTACTATTTTTTATCGATAGAAAAATTCAAAAAACACATAAAAGATGGAGGTTTTTTGGAGTGGGAAGAAGTTTATAGAGATAATTTTTATGGCACATTAAAAGCCGAAGTCGAACACATTTGGGCCATGGGTAAGCATGTAATTTTTGATATTGATGTTTCGGGGGGGTTGCGTATAAAAAAGAAGTTTCCAAAAAAAACATTGGCTATTTTCATTAAACCTCCTAGTATAGACGAGCTTAAAATTCGATTGAAAAAAAGAAAAACAGAATCTGAAGACAAAATAAACATGAGAATATCAAAGGCTTCTGCAGAACTTGCAACTGCACCCCTTTTCGATTGTATTGTAGAAAATGAAATTTTAGAAAAAGCAAAAAATAAATCGCATAAAATTGTTTTAAATTTTATTGAATCATAAAATATTGAACTCAAAAAAATGAAGATTGGACTCTATTTTGGCACTTTTAACCCCATTCATGTGGGACATCTTATTATTGCCAATCATTTTGCAGAGCATTCCAATTTAGATCAAGTGTGGTGTGTAGTTACACCAAAAAGTCCAATGAAAAAAAAACAAAGCATTCTAGACAACAATCAGCGTCTAGAGATGGTGTATTTGGCCACTAAAGAGTATCCAAAAATTAAACCAAGCGACATTGAATTTCAACTCAAACAACCCAATTATACCATTCATACTCTTGCCTATTTAGAAGAAAAATATCCAGAATATGAGTTTGCACTTATTATGGGAGAAGACAATTTAGTCTCTTTACCAAAATGGAAAAATGCTGAAGTAATTTTGGAACGCTACCCAATTTATGTCTATCCTAGAAAGCTTCATTCTGAAGCTTTAAAACGTACAATACAAGGTAATATAAATAAGATTGATGCCCCAGTAATTGAAATTTCGTCTTCATTTATAAGAAAAGCAATTAAAGAAGGAAAAAACATACGCCCATTACTGCCCGAAGCCGTATGGGTGTATTTAGATGAAATGAATTTTTATAAATAATCTATGGTGAAAATTGGAGCTATAGAATTGCCTGAATTTCCATTGTTGCTTGCCCCAATGGAGGACGTAAGCGACCCCCCTTTTCGTGCACTATGTAAAGAACAGGGTGCAGATGTTGTTTACACAGAATTCATCTCTAGTGAAGGCCTTATTCGAGATGCTGCAAAAAGCACCATGAAACTTGATATTTATGAAAAAGAGCGCCCTGTTGGTATTCAAATTTTTGGGGCGAACTTAGACAGTATGCTTAGAGCAGTCGAAATTGTTGAAAAATCAAATCCAGATATCATTGATATTAATTTTGGTTGTCCTGTAAAAAAGGTCGTAAGTAAAGGAGCGGGGGCGGGCATTTTAAAAGACATTTGCCTGATGGAAAAGCTTACTTCAGAAATGGTCAAACGTACCCATTTGCCTATTACAGTCAAAACACGCCTGGGCTGGGATCAAGATTCGATTCGAATTGTAGAAGTTGCCGAAAGACTTCAGGATGTGGGTATTAAAGCACTTTCTATTCATGGTCGAACTCGGGCTCAAATGTATAAAGGCAACGCTGATTGGGGGCCTATTGCTGAAGTGAAAAATAACCCCAGAATGCATATACCAATTTTTGGAAATGGCGATGTCAACTCCCCAGAACGTGCTATCGAGATGCGTGATACTTATGGATTGGATGGCGCTATGATTGGTAGAGCAAGTATTGGTAATCCATGGTTTTTTAAGCAAGTAAAGCACTATTTTGAAACAGGAACTCACCTAGCGCCAATAAGTATGGCTGAGCGCGTAGAAGCGGCGCGTAGACACCTTAAAATGGCTATTGATTGGAAAGGTGAAGTACTGGGTGTTTTGGAAACCAGAAGGCATTATACAAACTATTTTAAAGGCATTCCAAACTTTAAACCTTATAGAACAAAAATGGTAACTAGCGACCATAGCGTAGATGTTTTCAAGACTTTTGATGAAGTAGAATCCGCTTTTGGAACTCATCAATTTGTCTAGCCTTAAATGTTTAACTTTTTAATACTCCAAGTGGCTATTTGCGAAGCTATTACACCTAAAATCAAAATTGTCCCAAATGCAATCACAAAATTTAATGGCTTTAAAACAACTGGATAGGCCAATGTGGGTGATATCATCAACAAATCAAAATACATTTGAAGAGTAATTAGGGTTGCTCCTAGAAAAAGCCCTACCAACCCCCCAAGAACAGTCATCATAGTTCCTAACATAAAAAATATGTTTTGCAATTCATCTTTGTCAGCCCCAACACTATAAAGCATTTTTAAATTCTCTTTTTTATGTAAAATCATCATCACAATAGAGCCTATAATATTAAACAATGCAATGATTAAAATAAGTGTGAAAATTAGATAAACAGCGACATGTTCTGTATTCAACATTTTATAAAGAGCATCATTGAGCTGAATCCTATTTTTAATTATAATTTTTTCCTTAAAAACAGAATTAAGCGCAGTTTTAATTCCCTCTAGGTCCGCTTCTGGATGGGTTATAATTTCGAGGGCGCTAATTTGATTTGGTTTTAAACCTAATAAATATCTTGCATTTTCTATGGAAGTATAGACCAAAGAATTATTCAATGATTCATTGATTTGAAAAATACCAACATTGACAACTTTCATGCTTTTAAAAGCTCCTTTGACCGACATGATTTGCCCAGTACCAGGTTTTGGCGCATACAATCTGATGATTTTTGTTAAATCATAAATTCCAAATCCAAGAGTGTTTGTAGCTCCCCAGCCTGACACGATATGTGGAAAATCTGGTTCCATCCATGCGCCATAGCTTAAGATTGAATCTATAGTTTGCTGAGGATAATTAGCATCAACGCCCTTTAAATCTAAAGCCAAATATTTGTCTTCACAACTTAATAAAACTTTGTCCTGAACGATTTCTGAAAATGAAATAATTCCTTCAATTTTATTGATTTTTTGTCGATGCTCAGATGAAATTTTTATGGTTTTTGTTTGATATGAAAAGACCTTAAAATCGGGATCTGTAAATGATGTAAATTCTAAACTAAATGCTTTTAGGCCATCAAATCCTGAAAGTACTACAAAAAGTGCTGCTGTTCCAAAAATAATCCCTAACCCCGCAACCAAGGTAATATAGTTAATCGCTTTGTTTTTACTTTTTGTAAATAAATACCGCTTAGCGATGTAGAACGAAAAATTCAATTATATCTTTTTTCTTTTTTGAAGCAATTCATCATTAAGAATAGGGTTGTCTGTTCCCTTAAGTGAACGATCAATTTGATCGATATATTCTAAAGAATCATCAATAAAAAATAGCAATTCGGGCATTCGGCGAAGTTGATGTTTTGTGCGTTGTGCCAATTCGTGCTTTATGATGGCAGCGTTTGAAGAAATCCCTTCAATTAAATTTTCAGCTTCTTTGATTGGGAAAATACTGAGGTAAACTTTAGCAATGGACAAGTCAACCGTTACTTTAACTTTAGTTACCGAAATAATAACACCTTGCATGCCACCTTCTCTGGCAGCGCCCTGTAAAACTTCTACTAAATCACGTTGTAAAACGGAGGCTATTTTCTTTTGTCTTTGACTTTCCATAAGGCAAAAATACTATAATTCTACTTGATTTATTCAAAAGCCTTATTTTTTGGTTTAAATTTGTAAAGTGATGAAAAAAATAGAACACATTGGTATTGCCGTAAAAAACTTAGACGCTTCCAATACTTTGTATAAAAAATTGCTTGGTGTTTCACATTATAAAATTGAAGATGTCACCACTGAGGGAGTTAAAACGTCTTTTTTTAAAGTAGGTGAAAGTAAAATTGAATTGCTTCAAGCCACAAACCCAAATAGCCCTATTGCCAAATTTATAGCAAAACGAGGCGAGGGTGTACATCATTTGGCCTTTGCTGTAGAGGATATTGAGACAGAAATTGCGCGCTTAAAAAGCGAGGGCTTTGAATTGATTGATGACATTCCAAAGCAAGGAGCAGATCATAAAAAAATAGCTTTTTTACATCCAAAATCATCTGGTGGCGTGTTGATAGAACTGTGCCAAGATATTGGCAATAAAGCATAGATTTCTTTTTATAATTTTAAAAATGGTTGTAATATTGCAACCACTTTCGGTCCCATAGCTCAGTTGGTTAGAGCATCTGACTCATAATCAGAGGGTCCTTGGTTCGAGCCCAAGTGGGACCACCCTTAAAGCCCTTTCTTTTGAGAGGGTTTTTTTGTGCTCTCACCATCTCTAACCACGTTTCGAAAAGCAAACTACTTTACTTCAGTACTTAGAAATAACTAAGCCAAATATACTAAAATGTTGGCACTCATTTGGCACTATTGCTTTTCTCAACACGCTTTGTTCCAAAGCTACTGCGCTAAGATGTATCAAAATTGGACTATTACTTTTAAATATTTTTTTTAGTTTTAGTGAAAATTAAATATTATAAAGAAATTACTACTGCTATTATTTGTTACTAAATAAAGGCGAGGTAATT